>Ga0214473_10000029_pt1 | contig 194181 bp, 304 predicted proteins | sample RVTome_7_FD_203509 | JGI IMG/M metagenome (GOLD analysis project Ga0214473, IMG submission 203509) | Soil microbial communities from uranium-contaminated site in the Upper Colorado River Basin, Wyoming, United States - RVT98D197 | ecosystem: Environmental > Terrestrial > Soil > Contaminated >...
CGCGGTATTGGGGGGCTCTCGGTGCGGTGGTGTGGGCTCGGGGTGCCGGTTATCGACACTGATAACACGTTCAGGTATTTTCCGCGTTTTTTCTGGCCAGCTTATTCGGATTTGTGTAGACTGTAGCTGTTGCCCGAGAACCGTGAGAACTGGAGAACAGGATGCCAAACGGACACTACGAAGACGCCCCCGCTACGAAGTTGGTTGCGACTCATTGCTGTTGTTGTGGTCGGGCGCTGCTCGACGCTCAATCGGTGGAGATCGGGATCGGTCCGGTCTGCCGTGAGAAGTTTGGTTTCGTTGGCGCGATGGTCTCGCCGGAAGCGCGCGAAGAGGCGAACAAGTTGGTGTACCAGATCGCCTGCGCGCCCACGATGAGTGCCGCCTTGATCTTGCGCCTGCGCGAGCTGGGTTTCGTGAAGCTCGCGGATCGCATCGCCGAGTGCGCGAAGACGGCCTGCGAGGCTGAGCTGGTGAACGGCGAGATCAGGCTTTTCACCACGAAGGACGCGAAGACGATCTTGACGATCAAGACCACGGCAGACTGGGTGAAGGGACAGAGGCGTTGGGATCCAATCAACCGTTGCTGGGCGCTCGACGAACGAGCTGCCCGCGCCGTGGTACCCGCGCTGGAGCAGATCGGGATCTACATCAAGCGATCTGCCGAGGTCGAGGCTCTGCTTGACAGGCCCGAGGTTTCGCAAGCTGGGCAGTTCGAGCAGGGGGGTGGTTTTGGTGAAGGTGGTGGCCGGGGCGCGATGGGCGTGGTGGTGCCGCTGTCGAAGCCGCAAGTCAACTACCGCTGGGTGGTGAACGGTGACAAGGTCTCGATCACGACGCCGTACAATGCGTCGGCCGTGGAGTCGCTCAAGGCGGCGTCGACGGGTTGCTATCGTAGGTTCGACGGCGTCACCAAGTCGTGGATCGTGGATCTCTCGGCGGCGGCCAAGGTGGCAGAGGTCCTGCGTCCGTTCTTCCCTGGTTTGTCGGACGAGATGCTGGCGGACGAACGTATCAAGTCGGCAGCTCCCGCGCGGTTGGATCGCTGGTCGGTGATCGGGGATCGCGTGTCGATCTCAACGCCCTATAATCCGGAGGTGGTGACGGTCATCAAGAGCGCGGCGTTGGGTGCCTGTCGTTTCGATGGTGATAGCAAGGCGTGGCTCGTGGAGCTGAACGTGGCCGCTAACGTTGCGAAGGCCCTGTTTCGGTTCTTCCCCGCGTTGTCGAACGAGATGTTGGCGGATGTTCGTATCGCTGGTGAGGCCGAGGCTCGCGAGGAGCGGGTGCAGCTTTCGACGGCCGCCGAGATCCAGGATGGCGGGCCGGGCGCCGAGATCGCTGCGCGGCTTAAGGCGCTGCTGCCCGAGGGTTGCGTACCGTATCCCTATCAGATTGTCGGGGCAACGTTCTTTGAGGCCGCCAAGGGTCGGGCGCTCAACGCCGATGTCATGGGTCTGGGCAAGACGATCCAGGCGCTTCTCTGGCTGGCCCTGCATCCGGAGCTTGAGCGCGTGCTCATCGTGGTGCCGGCGTCGCTTACCATCAACTGGTTGCGTGAGATCTGCAAGTGGTTGCCTCAGTTCACAGCGTCGATCACCAGGAATGGTAAGGACAAGATCCAGGCGACCAAGATCGTGGTCACGTCCTATGAGTGCGCCACGCGCCGGAAGGCTGAGTGGATCTCCTGGGCTCCAGAGGCCGTGATCCTTGACGAGTGCCACTACCTCAAGAATACGAAGTCGCAGCGTACCAAGGCGATTGTGGGTGTCGAAGCTAGCAAGGACAAGAAGACGGGTGAGATGACGCCGGCCGTGGACGGGATTGCAACGCATGCTGCGCACGTCATCGCTCTGTCCGGGACGCCGATGCTCAATCGCCCGATCGAGCTTTACACGACCTTGCACATGATCACACCGACGACGTTCGCGAGTTTTTTCGGTTTCGCGAAGCGGTACGCGGGGGCCGAACAGACGAAGTTTGGTTGGGACTTCAAGGGTGCCTCGAATGTCGAGGAGCTGCGAGCCAGGCTCTCCAACATCATGATCCGCCGCGAGAAGTCGCAGGTGCTCGCCGAGCTGCCCCCGAAGCGCCGAGCCCAGATCGCCGTGCAGCTCAGCAACGAGGCCGATTACGCGGCGTACGAGGAGGATGCAAAAGATCGGTTCACGAACAAGGAGCGCACGGGCGAGCGGTACAAGGGCGACGTGCTCGTGGCGCTCGGCAAGATGCGCATGCTCGCGGGGCTCGGCAAGGTCGAGGCGGCGGTCGAGTGGCTCTCGAACGCGGACATGCCCGTGGTGGTGTTCTGCCATCATCAAGAGGTCGTGGATGCCATTGCCGAGGCACTGACCAAGGCGGAGATCACCTGGGTGGCGGTCACGGGCAAGGTGGGCGTGGAAGCTCGTCAGGCTGCCGTGGATGCGTTTCAGGCAGATCAGGCGCGCGTGTTTTTGGGCACCTACGGTGCGGCAGGCGTCGGGTTGACCCTGACGGCGGCGAGCGATACCCTGCATGTGGAGCGGGCGTGGACGCCAGCGGCGGAGGAGCAGGCGGAAGATCGCTGCCACCGTATTAGTCAGAAGGAATCGGTCACCTCCTGGTACATGGTGTCGGACGTATCGATCGATGCGAAGTTCCAGGCGCTCGTTGAGGCTAAGCGGGCGACGATTAGCTCCGTGATGGACGCGGCCGGGTTGCTGGGTATCGAGGGTGGTGACAACGAGTCGTTGACCGGTGATCTGGCTTGCGAGATCTTCGGGAAGGGTGTGTGGGGCTGATGGGTGTTCGGCGTGTGTTCGGGTCCAAGGAGAACGTTCTCTTGTATCGCTATGGCGTTGTCGGATCTGAGGATGTTGGTGGTCGGAGGAGGAGTCGTCGGGGTGCAAAGGAGGCCGTTATGCGTGAAGCACGGTTCGATGTCGTTGGTCCGCTCGATCGCTGCGGTCGGTGGATCAAGGGCAAGGTCATCATCAACCGCGAGCAGGGGCTCGTGACCGTACGTCCGCATCGCAAGCGCAAGATCTACACCTTGCCGCTTCTGACGGTGGCCGCCTGGGTGTGCCGGCCGGTGAACGTGCTTTGCGAGGATGGTACATTGCGAGGATCGCGGTTCTTCGTGGAGGGGAAGCTACTTCGTGGTGAGGCGGCGCTGGGTGGAACGGTGATCGTGAGCCGTACCCAGGGTCTCTTCATGGTGCGGCCGTTTCGCAAGCGCCGGGTGTATGCTCGGAGCATGACAGATACGGCGACCTGGATCTGTCGGGCCGTGACCATTGCCGAGTTGAAGGCGCGCAGGTCGCGCTAGGGGTGTGACATGTGGAATGCCGCTGACGAGAAGGTTGCTCTGAAAGCGAACGCCAGGGCCGAGAAGATCGCGAGGCAGATCGTCCGGATGGCCGCCAAACAGGGCGCCAAGGATGTGTACCTGTCGGCCAGGGCACATGTGGGTTCGGGCTACTACAGCAAGCCCACCGGAGCGGTGGTCTTGACGTTCACGACCATCGGGCGGCAGAGGACGGTGAACGATCTCAAGAAGCCGTTCGACCTGCCCGAGATCGTCCGGTTGCTGGTCGAGAAGCGCAAGCATGACGATGCTTGCGAGGCGGCTCGCGAGCGCAAGGAAAAGCTGTCCGAGGTCTTCGAGCGAGAAGTCTCGAAGTTGCGCAAGCGGTTTCCGAGGCTGCCGCTTGAGATCTGGGTGTCCTTTGATGCGGAGGGAATCATCTTGCACGTGTCGCGCTTGACGGCCCGGCAAGCTGGAGAGGTGCTCAAGGTGTTGGTAGATCGTTTCCCTGTTGAGGTCGAGAAATGACCACGGACGAGGCTTTGGCGATTTTCAAGCTCAAGGCGCCGACCACCTGGAACGTCGTCAAGACCAGGTATCGGCAGCTTGCAACGGTTGAGCATCCGGACCGGAGCAAGCACCCGGAGGCCGTGGCCCGTTTCAAACGGCTCGCGGAGGCCATGGAGCTGCTGCGGCGGGATCCAGCGGTCTTCGAGGACTATGGGGGTGTCGTCAAGACCGAGGATGGTGTTCTGCTGGCCGATCTCGGGAAGGGGCTTGGGCCGACCACGAACGGGGCTACCTGTGGTGAATGTTCTGGCAAGGGTTATCGTTCGGTTGAAGGTCGCGGGTTCGTGGATTGTTCGGATTGCCGGCGAGGTATCTTTGGTGTTGTTAAGGAGCTGAAGTGTTGGAAGTGTGATGGCACCGGGGTCTTCATGCGCGGGGGCAAGGTTGTGGGGAAGTGTTTTTCTTGTGACGGTTCGGGCTGGCGTGTGCCCAAGGACTATACAACGTGGTGTCGGAAGTGTGGAACCAGGGGGCAGTTGCGGGTGCCCGCGAGGAAGATGTTCTTCACCTGTGAAAAGTGCAAGGGCACGGGCGAGCTGCCGATGTGGAACCCGGTGCTCGCGAAGGGTCTTTTGTCCGGGTTGGGAGGTTTGTGATAGACTTGGCCCAGATGAGGTGGTGACGCATGGCACGCACGAAGAAGACGAGCAAGAAGGGTCGCAAGACCGTGGTGCGAAGATCGCGGGTTGCCCGGAAGCCGAAAGTCCTGGAGCCCGTGGACTTCGAGGATGCGAAGGCCGTGCTCGCGGAGTTCTGCCGGGTCGAGAAGGAAGATCCAGAGGACTGGAAGATCGAGGAAGCCGAGGGGCTCGGCAGCTTCGGGGTTGCGACCGTGTACCGGGTCAAGTGCGGCCAGCGTGAGTACACGATCGTGGAGAGCGAGGATGTCCTGCGCGAGCTGGCGCTGGCCGTGGTCAAGCAGGACTTGGACCAGGAGCCGGAGATCTTCAACCAGAGCTTCTTGGAGGGACACATCGACAAGGAGAAGCTGCGGAACGCTCTCCATGGCGATGTCTACGACATGGTCTATGACGATTTGAAGGAGGCGGCGGAGAAGGATCCCTTGGAGTTTTGGGATGTTCACGGAGGTGACGTGCCGGTGCCGGAGCGTGCGGTGGTTGAGAAGTACGTAGCCAGTACCTTCAATACCACCGAGGCCGAGGAAAGCACGCCCGAGGGGCAGGCGGAGCTGGCGGACGAGGTTGATCGAATCTGCGATCTTGATGTGTCAGATCAGTGGGCAGAGATCAGCGATGAGCCAGAGGTGCCATCGGGGATGATTGATACGGCTGCAGATCTGGAGACCAGTGAGCGTTTGAGCGATCCTGTGGAGTACATGAAGGGAATCTACGGGGACGCGGAAGGTATCAAGCAGGCGTTGAACGTCGCTGGTATCGACATCGACAAGGCTGCCGAGGAAGCCGTCGACACGGATGGTCCCGAGCACTTCATCTGTCGCTACGATGGGAATTCGCATACCACGTCGCCGTCGTCCTTTGCCTACTGGCGCGAGAACTGAAAGGGTGGGCAACATTCCCAGGAAGAAGCTTTCGGTTGGGTTTGCTGACTTCTGGCAGGGGCACATTCCGGAGAAGAATTATTTCTACAGCCTGCTCCGGAATCACTTCGACCTGGAGATCTCACCCAGGCCGGACTACTTGTTCTATTCGGTGTTCGGTCGCACACATCTGTCGAAGGCGTTTGACGGTTGTGTGAAGATCTTCTACACCGGAGAGAACTCGCGACCCAACATGAGCGAGTGCGACTTTGCCCTGTCGTTCGATTACCTGGATCATCCTCGGCACTTGCGGTTCCCGCTTTATGCGTGTCATCTATGGAACAGAGATCTGACGAAGTCGTTGCCCTTGTTGCCCGAGCTGGCGAAGCGAAAGTTCTGCAACTTCATCTACAGCAATGGGACACCGCAGGAGCGCATAGCGTTCTTCAAGCTGCTATCGACATACAAGCGTGTTGATTCTGGTGGCAGCGTTATGAATAACATGGGTTGTTGTGTAGGTGACAAGCTTGCGTTCCTGAAGGACTACAAATTCACGATCGCTTTCGAGAATTCGTCACATCCTGGTTACACGACTGAGAAGTTGGTGCAACCTATGATCTCCTGTAGTCTTCCGATCTACTGGGGTAACCCCCTGGTTGGGCGCGACTTCAATCGGCAGAGTTTCCTGGCTGTTGATTCAACTTCCGACTTTGATGATGTTCTCGTTGCGATCATGGCTTTGAATCGTGACGATTCCGCGTATCTGGAGATGCTTTCCAGGCCGTGGTTTGTAGGGGACGTGTGCAACGAATACTGCCGGCCTGATTACCTTGTGCCGTTCTTCGAGCGAGTCTTCGCGACCGCGCCGGGGAGCTTGAAACGCGAGCCGGGGATCTTGAAACGAGCGTCGAAGTCTTGGCAGGATTTTCGGTAGTCGAAGATCAGGGGACTGCGCGGAGGTGGCCGCGTTTGGGTGGTTGCGCGGGTGTCGGCTCACCATCAGGTTCGTCGTAGAGAGCCGTGAGACCAAGCACGGCCGTCCAGGGAATGAACGTTTTGTGGGGCGTCCGGTTGAACGAGAGCGTGGCCGAGATGCCGGAGGTGTCGATCTTCAGGTCGGAAATCGGTACGACAGGATGAAGTGGGTAGTGGAGCATGATGACGGTCATGGTTGTTTTGGTGGTGGATCCATCGGCCTGACTCAGTGTTACGATTTTTGGTGGGTGTTCGTCGATGACAGATTGGGGGAGCAGGACTTCTGGTGCCCTGCCGTTGACGGTGAGCTTGACGCCGCCTTTGGACCATAGATTGTTGAATCGCGAGACCAGCTCCGCGAGGAAGCTTTTGGGGGTGTGGTCTTCGGTCACGGGAGCCTCCAGACCTTGCTCTGGTTGTCGTAGAGCACACGATTCTTGACCGATAGCCAGGCGAGCTTGTGGCGGATCACCGAACCGCTGTCGTTACGGCTTTCGCCCCAGGCGACAATGTTATCGATGGTCATGGCGCCGCCCTGTGCGGTGATATGCTCGAACAGGGCGCGAGTTTCGACTGGCCAGACGGGGTCGTTCATGTCCGGGATGTTGGTGGTGAACAGCTTGATGAAGCGGCGGGAGGGCACGAGGCACGGCAAGGTGTTGCAGGTCATGAATGTGATCTGCCAGGGCGCGAAGCATTGCCCGGCACCACCAGAGTACATCGAGATGCGGCGTCATGTCGCGCGGGGCGATTCAGTATTCGAGGTAGAGCGCGTCGTCGTCCGGGAATTGCTCTTCCGGACCCTCGTCGGTCATGCCCTGGCCGTGTCCCTTTGAGCGATCTGAGGCCGCGCGGCGGGATTCGGCAAGCTGGGCGAACGCCGAGCAGAATGACAGGGGCTCTTGGCCGGTACCACCACACCTTTTGCAGAAGACACGCTCGACGTGTCCAGGGACGTCCGGGTCGCATCCAGAGCATTGCTTCGTGGCCTTCCCGTGCGTGTCCTGGAGGTCGTCGTCGTTGGTGTCCCTTACTTTGATGGCGAGTCTGCCCATGATGGCCTCCTTTCATCTCGGAGGTTCTGATCATGAGATTAGCAGACCTGAGTCCCAGGTACGCAACTTATTTTGTTTCGGTCGTGGAAGGTGGTGTGCCGGGGCTCTTGCCTTGGGATTGGTCTTGGCTTTCGGTTGGGGTGTCCGGCGATCCGTCTTCCGGTGTGTCACCGTCGGGCAAGTCGATGCCTGCGAAGATGTCGTCGGCTTCATCGTCATCGGAAGCGAGTGGTCCGCCGAGTTCGAGGTTGTCTTCGAGCGCGGCGCCGACACTGAAGCGCAGGGAGTCAAGACACTCCGCGAAATCTTCGGGGGCCTGACGCTTGAGACGATCGAGGCGGGAGATCAGTTGTTCGGGGGTCGTGACCTTGTCGAAGAAGCTCAGCACGTCCTGGGCGTCTTGGATCAAGTCGAAGATGGTTTGCAGCTTCATGGTGGTTCTCCTCGGTCACGTTTCGTTGGATCTATGGAAGTCGTTGAAGGGATGAGGGTGGTCTGCCGGGGCTGGAAGATCATGGTGCAGTTGGGGCAGAGGTAGTGGTAGGCGATGAGGATTCTGGTCTGACGATGTTCTTCGATGCGGATGACCGTCCAGTCGGTCGCGATCTCGAAGCCTCCTTGATCGGGAGGCATCGTGCGGTTACAGCACGAGCAGACGAACATGTTGTGTGGTCACCATTCGACGACGGTTTCGCGTTTTTCCATGTCGAGTGCCTCGACCGGTATGGCTGCCATCTGGCAGAGGGCTGGTGGTCCCTTGGCCAGCAGGAGTGCGCAGTAGCGGCATTGTTTCTTGAGATCGTGATCGTTGTAGGTGTATGGCGAGATCCAGAGGATCGGGACAAGTCCGATGCCGGGCAGGTCGACGATCTTGACGACCCGTCGTTCGCCGCGCACGGGCATGTCGAGATCGGGCCGGGCGGCGTCTCCCTGGGGAATGGGGATCTCGACGCCGTCGATCATGATGCCGTTCACGTTGATGAGGGCCATGGTCACGCCTTGTCGGTGCCGGTGTCGGGTTCGGAGACGACGCTCAGGTGGGGTTCGGTGGTTGATGGATCGGATGAGCCGGTGCTGGTCGGTGGGTTTGGTGCGGCCGGGGCAGGTGAGGAGGTGGCATTTTCCTCGTAAGCCTTGGCCTTGAGCGCGGCGCCGAGGTGTAGGGTCACGGTCTTGAGGTGTGGGAAGATCCTGTTGAGGAGATCGTCGGGCAATTCCTTGAGGGTCTTGCCCGAGATCAAGGCTTCCCCGAGCTTCTGGAGATCTTTCTTGTTGCCGGATTCCCAGGCAGGGGCTTGCAGGGCGGCCCAGAGGGCGCGCATGAGCCAGGCGGTTTCTTCCTTGGTGAGCGTTGTCTGTTCGGTCGATGGTGTGGTCATGGGCTCCCTTTCACGTGGATAGTCCGTTGGACTTGAGTGTCGTTTCTATGATGGTACGTAGGTCATTGACGGTTTGGTTGGATTTGCCGAAGAGGAAATGGGCAATCTGAAGACCACTCGTGAGCTTGTCGAGCATGGCAACCTTGTTCTGCGGCGTGAGGTTGCGTTCGGCTTGTCCCAGAACCTCGCTGACAAGTGTTTGTGATCCAAAGATGCTGTCTATGTTGCCGATCTGAGGATGCTTTGTTGCGTATTCTTTCACGGCATGGACAATCTGATCGAAGGCTGCGACTTTGCTTGACGACTTCAGGTCGTCATCCGTGAGATGATAGTCAACCATCAACTTCTTGGCCTGCGTTTCAGCGTTGGTCTTCTCGTGAGGATTGACTGACGGGCTCTGTGCCAGTGCTAACAGCTTGTTTACCTTTTCAATGGCCTGTTCTCTGGTCAACATGTTGTCCTCAACAAGTTGCTTTCAAGAGGTTGTCAAGCTCGCTCATCACCTTTTCCATTGTCTTCTCATTGGCGTCTTGTCCGATTACGCCGAATGTTTGTGTTTGACTCATCTGGGATACGAGCGAGTTGGTGACCTTGGCAAGCGAGGTGAGAAGTCTTGTCGTGATCTGTCGGTGATTGCGTTGTTCGCTGAGCATCAGGCGAACGTGCCCGGTGAGAGTCCGTCCCGCGTGTCTGGCTTCTTTGACCAGTGCGCGATGCTCCTTGATGGGGAGCTTGATTTGGACGAGGCGGGTGGCCGGCATTGCTGGCATGAGGTTACATGCTTTTCCACTGTCGTCAATCGTTTCGTGATATGCTTTTTGTATGTATGGCAGAGAATTGAGTGAACGTTATTTGGCCTTTCGTCGACGATCTTATGCCCAGGCCACCTACTACGAGGAATTGCAAGAAGCGGTGCAGCGGGAGCCCACACCTTGGAAGATTCCTCCACTGAAGGAGATGCAGATCATCGAACGTTATCGTGCGATGTTTCCTGACGCTTTCATGGATCGTCGCAAGGAGATGCCTCGGCCGGCCGGGGAATTCGGGATCGAGGTTTTCGCCGGTTGGCTTCCGATCGTGGAGGCGATGCTGGAAAAGCTGGCGGGCTTCGGGGACATCGTCATCGTGCAGATCAAGGAGAAGTTCGGAGCGTTGACCGTCTACGTGGGGGATCCGCAGAGCCGGGACGAGGTGCAAGCGATCCTTCGAGACGCGCGTCAGCTTTCGGTTGCCACTTGCGAGTTCTGTGGGCAACCAGGAAAAAATCAGCGCATGCGCGACGGCTGGTTCAAGACGATGTGCGACTCTTGCCGGGCGAAGTAGGAACGAAGTCGACGGGTGAAATCTCGCGCAGTGGGGATACGGGCGAGGGTGAGGTGGTGCGAGCTTGTGGATCGAGGGGCACGATCTCGTCGGGTTCTGGATCGGGCAAGATGAATTCCTGCACGGGAAGGTGGTGGTTCTCGTCCACGATTCCGTCGATGCGTTGGCGGCAGCCTTGGCAGAATTCGACGATGTCCATGGCCAGGCGCTTGGTCTTGGGTGGAAGGTTGCTGATCTTGATGGCCAGGATGAGCTTCTGGGTGCGTTCGAGTCCGGATACCGTCCAGAGCTTTTCGTTTTTCCGGTTGGGTGGTTTCTTGAGTCGCGCAAGCGCCTCGTCGGCCGTGATGCGGTGCTGGCCGAACCACAGGCGCAGGTTCTTGATGGCCTCGATGGGATTCATGGCCGAGAGCTTGACGAGGATTTCGAGCGGGATCTTGTCGCCGCGTTGCCAGGATTGCAGTACCTCGGGTGGGAGGCGGTCGATACAACCGAGCAGCTTTTCGATGTGCCCGAGGGAGTGTCCGGACTTGCGCGAGAACTCGTCGGGCTTGACGCCGAAGCGGTCGCGCATCATCCGGGCAGCGTGGGCCAGCTCGTAGGTCGAGAGTTTCTCGCGAGCCGTGTTCTCGATGATGTTGATCCAGTATTCCTGTGCCTCGGGGGTGTCGAGCGGCAGGACGATGGCGGGGATCGTTCTCCAGCCGAGATGTCGCACGGCCAGAGTGCGGCGGAAGCCGGCGCGGATGTGGAAATATTCGGGTTTGGGGGCGGTGACCACCACGATCGGTACCTTCAGTCCTTCGAGATTGATGCTGTTCGTGAGTTCGGTGAGGCTCACGGGATCCATGGTGAGCCTGGAGTTCTTGAAGGTCGGATCGTCGAGGATCCGGTCGAGTTCGATGAGACGCGTCTCGGAGAAGTTGGCGGCGGTGCAGTTTTCGCCCTGGGGACCGGTGAGCGCGGTGAGGACATCGATGCGATGCTGGGCGGCGCGCTTGTCGAGCGCGGCCTGGGCACGGGCCGCCAAGGGGTTGTAGGGCCTGTCGTTGGAGGTCGCTTGGGTTTCGGTGTCGAGAGGCGGAGTATCGCCGGCAAGAATGGTTTTCAGCCGTTCGAGCAGGGCGGTGGGGTTGTCTGGGGTGATGTAAGGCAAGGGGTGTTGCCTCCGGGCTGGTGGATCTTCACACGGCCAGCTTGAGCTGTCGAGGCGGTTGGGATTTGGGTTTGAGATCTTGTTCCGGGTGTCGGTTGAGCGCCTTGTCCAAGACATCTTGCTTGGCGATGATTCGTTTGGACATGTTCACGTCGATGGTTCCGTCAAGGACGAGGTGGATGATGTGGACCATCTTCTTCTGTCCGATCCTTGCCAGGCGATCTTCCGCCTGGCTGACGATGGAGGGGTTCCAGTCGACTTCGACCAGGATAGCGGTCGAAGCGGCGAACAGGTTGAAGCCCACGGCCGTTTTGAGCCCGCCGATGAAGATCCGTGCGTCGCCTTCCTGGAACCGCTTGACGGCCAGCTCGCGGTCGGGCTTCTTGGTTTCGCCGTGTAGGCAAACCGCCTGGTTACCGTAGTGCTGGGCGAGCTGAGCGAGCACGTCCTGGTGGTGGGCGAAGATCACCAACTTGTCGATGCCGGAGGCCAGCACATCATCTATATAGGCGATGCATGCGGGTAGCTTGGCCAGGGCGGTCTTGTGCCGGAACTCGCTCATCTCGGTGAAGGCGACGCCGATGAAGTCGTCGAGGGCCTGGATGGCTGCCTTGTATTCCTCGTTGGTCTTGGCGGCTTCCAGGGCGCCCAGGCGGGCCTCGTAGTCGGCATCGTAGAGCTGCTTCCATCGCTGGAAGTCGGGATCTTGTGACCAGTCGATCTCGGAGTCACCGAGTACGACGAGCTGGCGGCGTTTGGGCGGTAGCTCGGTGAGTACGTCGGCACGGCGTCTGCGGATCATGAAGCTCGCGCGCAGGCGTTGTTGCAATTCGCCGAGGTGCGTCCCCCCCGTGTCGATGGTTCGACCGCCCTGGCGATGTAGGCCGCAGTAGCGGTGTGCGAATTCGATCCAGTTGCCGAATTTGGCCGGGCAGATGGCGGCGGCGATGGTCCAGATCTCCTTGGGGTAGTTCTCGATGGGTGTGCCGGACAAAAACAGGCATCGATGCGACCTTTGCATGAGGCCGTTCTCGCCGAGCACGGCCTGGGTGCGCTGGGCATTCGGGGTCTTGAGCGCGTGTGCCTCGTCGCAGATGAGGACGTCCCAGATGCGTGCCAGTGACTGTGTGAGGGGCGAATTCCTGATGAGCTTTTCGTAGTTCACGATGACGAGCAGGTTGTCGCGATTGGGGACGACTGACTGCCCAGATTTTGGGATCACAATTTCACGAGGGTTCACCAACCATTTCGTTGCTTCGTTTCGCCAGTTGAATGCCAGTGTGTCAGGTGCTACAACGAGAACGTTACCAGGTTTGAGATAGTTGATGAATCCTAATGCCTGTATCGTTTTACCGACACCCATCTCGTCACCAAGAAGTGTGTCTTTGTGATCTCGTATGTATGCAACCCCGGCTTTTTGAAACGGCAGGTAGCTCAAATCTTCAGGACAAGGGATCACGATGTTGGCATCTACGGCTCGCGATCGAGCAAGCTTGTCGAGGTGAACCTTCATGACCTTGAGCGCCTCGGCGTTGCAGTAGGATCTAAGACGTGTGGCCGACTCGACCTTGTTCGACCAGAACCGGTTCCCTATGTTCGCTCGACAGGCTTTGCATTTGCCGTCGCGCTTGCATAACGTTGGTTCGTGTAGCTCGAAGCCGGCTTTGCGGAGGGCGCCTCGCTCGTCGGGCTTGTCTACAACGAATACACCTTTCCAGTAGGCGATGATCATGTGGGGGAGGTCTCAGGAAGACGGTTGGGGTTGGCCAATGCGGTCGCTTACCCAGTCGTTTACTACAAGATCATCAACCATACAGTTCGAGCACACGGATTGGTTGAAGGGGTACAAGAATCGGAATCCCTCTGCCCGTGTATGATGACACACGATGCAGGTTTCTTCGGGTAACCCCTTGGTACGAGATGCCTTAGCGGTGTGGACGATGTGGTCATTTACCACAAGATTGTCAGCCATACAATTTGAGCATACGGATTGGTTGAATGGGTACAAGAACCGGAAGCCTTCCGCGCGCGTATGATGACAGACGATGCAGGTTTCTCCAGGTTGTCCCTTGGCACGAGAATCGATTCTTTGGATTAGTGCGCGGGTCGCCCTGGCAGCACCATGTACTTTGAGTGTATACATGAACACAACCGCGACGACAAAGCCATAGGCAAACCCAACCCACCAGTTGGGGCAAAGGTCACTGAGATGTTTCCAGGTGTCGTGTTGCCAGTCATTCATTTGAGCACAATTGTCGTTTTAGGTTTTCAGTCCCACCAGCTTTGCAATCGATTCCAGGGTGTGATGTTCATTTAGACATTCTGGGGATTCATGGATGATGTGCTGAATGGTTGTGATGTTTGGGCGCCCTAGATCGCTATACCTGCCGTTGTAGATGTCTTGTTGCATGAGAGGTAGGAGGGCATCGATGGCCGCGAGCCGGTCCTCGGGTGTCCACCGACGGGAAATCGTGGTTTTCATGTGCGAATTCCTGCTTTTTGCCGGGCGCAGCGCACGGCGGTTTTGACTCGATCTCGGATGCACGAGAAGTTGATGTTCGTGCCGGGGATGCGAATGCGGGCCTCGTAACGGGTTTGCCCGTCCTGGGTTATCACGGGACGGACATAAACACGCGCAATGGCGCGGGTGGGGGCGCGGACTTTCATTGCAGGGGGTAGCCTAGCATAATTGGCAAACGGTGGGTAATTCGTATTGATAGATGTACATGAGAGTGACAATGAAAGAAACTTTGAAAATATTATTGACCGGTCAGTGGTGGGGGCGTACTTTGCCTTTCGCTGGTGAGAAAGTTCGCCAGTAAGCCGGGCCGAGGTGGCACCGGCAATACCACCCGCAGAGGAGATACCTATGGCATCGACGAACAACAAGACCGCAATCCCGTCCGTCCGCGCGCCCGAGGGCTTCCGCCGTGTCGGCTCCGCGAGCAATGCTCCGTGGTTCCACCTGGCCGAAGGCAATCAGTTACAGGGCACACTCATCAACGTGTTCGAGCGTCCGGACGAGCGCACCGAGAGCAAGACCTCGAAGTTCTTCCAGGTCGAGCTGCTCTCCCCCACCAAGGTCCGTGAGGGCAAGGGCGAGAAGGCCGCCGTGGTCGAGGCCGCTGCCGGCACGATCATCAACCTGAACTGCAACGCCAAGACCCAGGAGTTCGAGTCGCTCATTCCCGAGATCGTCCGGGGCGCCGAGTACCAGGTCTTCGTCCACGTCGGCAAGAAGTTCCCGATCTCCAAGGGTCGCTCGATGTGGGACATCACCGCCGCCGTGAAGCTGGTCAAGCCGGCCATGTCGACGGATCAGTCGCCCGACTTCGGCGACGACGAAGTCGTGGAGTAGGCCGTGGCCCGGCCCGTAGTGATACGGGTGAGCTACAATGCTGATGTCTCGTACCTGCTCCGATTGTCCGAGGCGTGTGGGCGCGATATCCGTCAGTCCGAGGCTTGGAAACGCGTGGAGGTGCGGCTGAATCGCCTGTATGTGCAGCACATCATGAAGGCGGCTCAGGATCCTGCTGGGCAGAAAGCATCGAGACGGTCGGAGAGCCCCAAGAAGTGAGCGTGTAGCTCACGTTGCAGGATGGAGGCGGAGCCGACGAAGCCGCCAGGTCTGGTTTCGTCGGACTCCGCCGACCATTTCGCTTTGCGTTTGCGGGTTGCAGTAGTTGTTGTCTATTGTGATTCTGTGCCTGCTGGAGCAAAATTGTCGTTTGCCGTTGTAAGTATCGATTGTCGTTCGCTGGAGGTTTGCCATGTCCGATACCCCACCCCCGTCAGATGGAGTACGTCCAGGAAGCGAAGCCGAGGAGAATGCTGGACAACCAGTCGTTTGGATCTCGTTCTGTCCTGAACTCGGTCTCTATCACTATCACAATGAGACGGATCCAAACGAGGATCCTCTCGATACGAAGTTCACGCGTGAAGGCTTGCTTGATGTTGTCACAGGGTTGATGCAATCGAAGCAAGTCAAGGACGCGCAGGATTTGGCTGTCATGTGTGCCTGGGGGCGCCTCTTCGCACACAAGATTGTCGTCTTCTACACATCGGGTCTGTTTCGTGTATTCAATCCAACGCCGGCTCCCGAGTTCGAGAAGGGTGAGAGCGACGACATGAAGGAGTTTTTCGCCGAATGGAAGCGCAAGTACCCGACCACGGAATCGGTACCGGTGGTCGCGGTATACCCGTCGGTGGCGAAGCGCAGGCGGGATGAGGAGAAGTCCGATCAGCAGCTTGTTGCGGAGATCGGGGTACAGCACGGCCAAGATAGCGATTACAAGTAGTCGGGGTGCAGGATGATCAGTCGTCGTCCCCCCGGCAGATCGCCATCTGACCGGTATCCTTCGATGGGGCGATCGGGGGCCGGGCGGTTTTCGCCCGGTCGTTCGACGCCCGACGATCAAACCGAGCAAGCCGGTGTCGAGCGTCGTTTGTCCAAGACACCGATCTACGAGGCTGGTGATCCGTTTTCCGGTACCGTGTCGCGCGGTTCTCCACCTAAGATGTTGCGCGATCAGCTCTACGATCGCATGTGTGATTGGCGAGGTCATACGATCGCGGAGATGGAACTTTGGTTGCCGGGCAACAAATGGGTCGAGGCGATGATTGATCTCATTACGTTCGGGTTTGCTTTCGATCGTGAGGTTTTACCCGACGGGACGAAGACCCTCTGCTTGCGCAAGCGCGAGCTTTACGAGCACAGGCAGCAGGTGGTGGATATTCTTTCGGGTGTCACGCTGCCAGATCGTATCGCGATGTCTTCGGATCCCATGTTGTCGATACCCGAGGTCAAGGCGCCTCGTCAGGGTGTCGTGTTTCAGGAAAGCTCCATCCTCGTGGATGAAGGGCAATGGACGCCGCCTCCCGATACGGAGAAGATGGTGCTCGATGTGAACGGTGATATTGTGCTGTCGGTTCTAGATCTGGTCACCGACACCATTGGTATCCTGGCTCGCAAGGGCGCGGGCAAGACCTATCTGGCCATGGTGATCGCGGAGGAGTTCCTGGCGAGCACGTTCGATATTCCCTTTGTGGTCCTGGATCCGACGGGTGTGTGGTGGGGGCTCCTGTCTGATGCGGAGGGTAAGCCTACGACGACCCGACTGGCGGTCTTTGGTGGTGCTCATGGTCATTATCTGCTCAGCTCCAAGGATGGGGCGATCATGGCCAAGACGGTCGTTGCCTGTCGCCCTTTGCCGTTTGTCTTCGACCTATCGGCGTTTCCCCGCGAGGAGCAGCATCGGTTTTGCGCCGATTTCTCCGCCGAGCTGTACCTGGCGAACAAGGAGCCGTTGCACATCTTCATCGACGAGGCGGACGGATTCGCGCCGCAACGGCTCGATGGGAAGTCCTCGATGCACCAGAAGCGGTCGCTGGTCGAGATTGATTGCCTCGTGCGGCGAGGTCGGGTCCATGGGCTCGGGGTCACCCTGATCACGCAGCGTCCTGCTGTGATATCGAAGAACGTGATCTCCCAGGTGGGGGCCATGTTCTTCCTGGAGACGGGGGCGCCACACGATCTGCGAGCCATTGATGATTGGTTGATTGATCGGATCGGGGACGACGTGCGCCGGCAGTGTCGTGAGGAGTTGCCGGTGCTCGGTAAGGGTCAAACCTTTTACATGCGTGGTGGGGAGCACTATCGGTTTTGTAAGTTCACGGTGCGTCTGAAGAAGACTGTAGATTCGTCCTATACACCACGTATCGGTGAGAAACGTCCAAAAGCCGAAACCTACCAACTGACCGAAGAAGATCGGGCGATGCTTGACGAGGCCATGGAAGCCGTTCGCTCTGGAGTGTTTGTTTCCGGCGAAGGTGGGGTGGCGACCGCTGCCCTGAAAGTGGTGCATGAGCTTGCCACTGCGAGGTTAACCTCCACAAGTGATGGCGTTGCGGATGATGTTGGAGACAGCGTTTCGCCTGATGACAGTGTTGAAGACAGTGGTTCATCCGATGTCGTTCAAGATCTAGATGAGGGTGATACGACTGCGGGCAGCGATAATCCCGATCCTGATACGGATGATGACGATCACGTTCAGGATGTTCGTGGTGTGCCGGTAGACGATCAGCAGGACGACTGTTCCGAGGATGATTGATGGCCAAACGCAAGACCAAGCATAAGATCGTCAAGGTCAAGGCGTATTGGAATTATACGGCGGCCGGTCGTCGTTATCGTGTTCCTGCTCACAAGAGAACCATCACTGTACGGGTTGTGCCCGTTCTGCCTGCTGCAGTCAAGAAGCTGCCAGCGCGCAGGGCTCCAGAAAAGAAACCCGTTAAGATTGCTCCTGTCAAGAAGCCTTTGCCCAGGAAACTAAGGGCAGAGGTTGAGAAACCTGTCAAGAAGCCTGTCAAGAAGCCGACCAAGAAGATCTTTGTCAAGAAGCCGGCTCGGAAGCTCCCAGTCAAGAAGCCTGCCCGAAAGCTTCCCGCCAAGAAGCCTGCCCGAAAGCTTCCCGCCAAGAAGCCGGTCAGAAAGCTTCCGGTCAAGAAGCCGGCTCGAAAGCTTCCAGCCAAGAAGCCTGTTCCAAAGAAGCCGCTAGGTCGAAAGCTTCCCCGCCGAAAGCTTCCAGCCAGGAAGCCCATCAGGAAGCCTGTCAAGAAGGCATTACCACGCCGAAAGAAGATCAAGCGGAAGTATCCACCCTTCATGCGGCAGGCGTTGGTTGCCGAGAACTTGATCCAAGAGAAGCTGTTTCGCATGTTGGATCACCTCGAAATCACGACCGAGGGGTTGCAGATGACCGTGCGTTCGTTCGTTAACGCGGATGCGACTGTGGATGGTGAGCTAAGGATTTCGAACTTGCCTGACGAATGGCGAACCATCGAGGGGCTCCCCGATGTGATTGCCGCGCTTTCGGTGGCCATCGACGCCATGGGTGCATTCAGCGTCGAGTCCGCCATGGGAGGAAGGTTCTGGGTGTCGTTCGGCCTGCGCTTTGGCCCGAAGAACCAGGCGGAGATCGAAGAGATGGCCAAGTTCTACAAACGGTTTCGAGGGCTCTTCCAGGTCGGCGCGCACCACGCGATGGCGCACGATACGGGCGCCATCAAGGCGAATGCTCTGGCGGTGAGGATGTTCATCGAGCGCGTCTGGGCGACGCGTGATTTGCCTCCTGTGCAGATTTTGGTGCGTTTCGTGTGGACGCCCACGAAGAAGAATCCAGGTCGCGATGCTAGCGAAGTGGGCAGCAAGGATCTGAAATAGGAGGACTGAGATGACCATCAAGGAATTCATGCAGAAGGTGCATGCGACGGCCGTGGCCAAGGGTTGGTGGGAGAAAGATCAGGAGACCGGTCGGCTTAAGGCCCGGAACACCGCCGAGATGCTCGCGCTCATGCATAGCGAGGTCGCGGAGGCTCTGGAGATCTATCGGATCCCGAACAAGAAGCTGTCGGATCTGTGGACTTCCAATGGTGGTGTAGCCACGTCGAATCCGCTGACACAGGTCGAAGTGGAAGCGCATTGCCAGGTGATGGATCCTGATTTTGCGGGCAAGCCCGAGGGTTTCATGGTCGAGATCGGAGACCTGATGATCCGGATTGCCGATACCTGTGAGGCCATGTCGATTCCCCTTGACGTGGTCCTATGCAACACGGACATCTCGCGGCTTAGTTGGGGTCGGAACGTGCTCGATGTTGTTGTGTCAGAATTGCTTCAGCACATGAATGTGTGCCTGGTGTATGCGTTCAACGCCATCCGGAACGGGCGTGCGGCGGCCGAGTCGTTCGCGGAGATCTTTCACACCTGTGCGCACATCGCCACGCTGGCAGGGGTGTCCTTGGAGTACGTGCTGGTCTGGAAGATGAGGTACAACGAGACCCGGTCCTACCGGCACGGCAACAAGAAGTGCTAGGTCATCATGGCTCGGATGTCGAGTTATGCCCTGGGCGACGATGCTGTGGATGGTGGTTTTCACGTGGCCTGGGTCAAGAAGACGAAGGTTGGCTTGAAGCTTGTCGATGAGCGGTATGGGAAGAGGTGGAAGAGTCGTGATGCTCTGCTCGGGGCTATGCAGTTGTGGATGTCGGTTCACGCTTTGTTTGTGAGGGTGGATGGGGATGTGGCAATCTTCGAGCCGAAGGACTACTAGGTGGAGCAATGAGTTGTAGTTGGGACACGGCGCTAACCATGAAATGGTGCTCATGCAGTTTTTGGTTGCTCATGCGAATTCGATAGGCGATTTTCTTCGCGATATCGAGGCTATCGCACATCATTGCGTAGAACTGAAGGTTGGTTTCGTTCATTTGCCTGTGGAGTTCTTAATCACACACAGCAGGCATCGTCTTCGTCCGATTGATGAGTATGGATGCTTCGACACACCTTGTTCGCGGACGTTTTGGTGTGAGAGGTGTCAGAAGACAGTGGTTTGTGAAGATCGCGAGCATTCAAACACTCGTTGTCATTACCATTACGTCAACAACATTTCACATCGGTCAGAGTAGTTTATGGCTGAATTTGGTCCTATCACTACCGAACGCCAGTTGAGGAACATCGGTGTGCTCGACCTGGAATGGGTGCCCGGTGAGGTGTTACCCATGCCCGAGAGCACTATGCTCGAAATTGACGGGATCCGGGCACCGCTCGTCATTAACCTGCCGCCCGTTAAGACGCGAACGGCTCCTTTGCAGCTTCGTTTGGCTGGTTACTATGATCAGCAGCCGGAGTGCGAGGACGAGGAAGAGCCGGTGATGGTGGAGCGGTATGAGGTCTTCAAGAGTATTGCGGAGCTGGTCGAGTTCATGTTCGTGCGCGAGCACCGGGGCATGTGGTTCTTTGCTCATGCGGGCGGGCTCTTCGACATGGAGTTCGTGCTCGACGAGCTACTTAACCAGATCAAGGAGTCCTTGGCGGCCAAGCGTCAGCGTTCACGGACCGTTTATGGTCCTGATGGGCAAAAGCAGGAGGAGACGATCACGGCTACGGGATCGGAGTCCGATGCCCCCATGTGGACGATCAAGGCGGCGTTCTCGGGGTCATCGGCGATCATCATCCATGTCAGCAAAGGCAAGAACACCTGGCATTGTGTCGATTCGTATTGGTTGTTTCGGGACAAGCTCTCGAAGATCGGTGAAAGCATAGGTATCAAGAAGCTCGACGAGGAGAAACGTCGCACGCCCGAGGAGACTCGGAAATACTACGCCGAGACTCCGCTTTCCACGTTAATTCCTTACAACAAGGTGGATTGCGAGATTTTGTGGAAGGCCATCGCAGCCTTCGAGAAGGAGGTGTTGGGTTTAGGCGGCCAGCTCCAGCAGACCATCGCCTCGACGGCCATGAACTTGTTCCGGCGTGCCTATCTCAAGCGGACGATCCACACCTCGGAGATCTTGAATCAGATCGCCGTGAAGAGTTATTTCGCCTCGCGGGTCGAGGTCTTTCAGCGCCATGCCGAGGACTTCTTCATCTACGACATCAACTCGTCGTTTCCGTATTCGATGACTTTCCCGTTGCCCGCTGATCTGATCGAGATGGGTACGACCATCCCCGAGGATGATGACGATTCGTGCATCTACTTGGCGGACGCCACGGTCGAGGTGCCCGAGATGGCGATTCCGCCTTTGCCGTTCCGGACCCAGGAGGATAGTCGCGTGTTCTTCCCGACCGGGCGGTGGCGGTCGTGGTTCACGTCGACCGATTTGCGGTTGGCGTTCCGTGAGGGTTGCACGATCCATAAGATCCACGAGTGCTACCGGTTCGAGCCGTTCGAGGATTTCGGCAACTATGCTCGCGAGATCTACGCCATGCGGGTGGCGGCAGACAACCCTTTTCGCAAGCTGCTTTTGAAGTACCTTCTCAATTCCTTGTATGGTAAGGCTGCGGAGTCACTGATGAAGCAGGAGATGCTCATCAATCCTGCCGAAGAAGATCTTGACAGAACCCAGCTCCAGATGCTTCAGCCGGGGATCTGGCTGCGCGAGAAGGAAGTTGCAATTGCACACCGACACGTTGTCGTTTCGTCTGTTATCACAGCATTGTCTCGTCGACATTTGTATGACCATGCTAAAGCTTGCGAAGAACAGAAGAAACCAATATTGTATTGTGACACGGATAGTGTAGCAACAAAGGCTACGTTGTCGTGTTCAAAGGAGCTTGGCGCCCTGAAGCGTGAGAAGGAAATGGATTGGGCCGAGTTTGTTGCTCCAAAGATTTATCGTGGTGAGGGTGTCGAGCTAAAGGATGATGGTGGTCGTAAGGCTGTGAAGCTGGCTAAGGCTAAGGGGTTCTCGCTCGGCAAGTTTGATAGTCCCATTGACGCCCTGGGTCGTATCATCGATGGGGAGCAGGTGGGCGTCCAGTCCATGGTGCGCATGCGTGAGCTTTATCGGTCGACCACGGAAGAGCACGCGGAGAGTGCTCCCTATGAGAAGCTCGTGATCAAGGCGCTCACGCAGCGGATGCTCTCGAAGCGATTTTTCTATCCTGATGGTCATACGCGGGCCTGGACGACCGAGGAGATCTTGTCAGGTGATTTCCAAAGTCAAGGATTCGATTTCGGCGACGACTTCATGAAACAGCTTGACACTACAACGCGAGCCATGCTGGAGGCGGCGGTATGAGTGAGCGAAAGTCGTGTCGACTCGATGAGATAATGACGGCTTACGAGCGTCTCGTGATCATGCAGACGCTCGAACGGAATCGTTGGAACCGCAGCAGAGCGGCCCTGGCGTTGGGGATCTCACGACGAAGGCTCCAGTACAGGATGCGCGCCTTGCATTTCGATCTGGGTGCGATCCCTCGTGATGTGCCTGGTCGCCGGAACCGGAAGTTGGATGAGGTGAAGTAGTGGCCCGAGGTGAAGTGGTCCCCAAGTCCGAGATGCGCTACGAGGTTTGGGCCGAGCGTCTGGAGCGGGAGTTTTCGTTGTTCCTGATCCCTTTCATGGATCCGAAGCTTTCGACCGAGAAGATCAGGATCGTGTCGGCTCGCATGGCCATGTTGGCGGCGAAGCGCGCCAGGGAAGCGTCCGCGCTTGATGATGATGATGATGATGTGGTGGGTTGCGTCGGGTGCAAGACCGAACTGGTCAGGACTGTTTCGGAGGTGTTGTGTTTGGGGTGTTTGAGGAAGTACAGGTTGATCTCCGACAGCGATCCAAGGATCCGTGGTCAGTACGAAGAAAAAATTTGACATGATTGTCGGGAGAGCTTTAGATGGATCCGTTTTGTGGGTGTACTGGTCGAAAAGGAGTGCTCATGACCGAGAACGCTGCTGACACCACGGGTACGTCGCTCTTTGAGGAGCCCGCGCCCGATTCCCTGCCTTCGGTGATGCGTCTGGGTGAAGGTGGTGATTCGGTGCCACCGCCACAAGCCGTACCAGTGCCGACCGAGGATGTGGTCGCGTGTGCCAAGTCCAAGTGCGCTACCTGCTTCGGAAAGGGCAAGCTGGTCTTCCATGCTCCGGGTGGAACCACGGCGAAGACGAAAGTGTGCGCTTGTGCGATCCGGCAGTTCATCAAGCTGCATCGTCGCCGGTTGCTCATCGACAAGGTAGGTCGTTTCTTCTATCTTCCAACCACGGAAGTTTCGGAAGCTCCGGAGATCTCGGCGAAGGTCGCCGAGGAGGCGTCGGCACTTGTGGATGGTCTGTCGGACTACAATCGAGATCGTCTCCGGGGCATGTTCGAGCGGATCGCGCAGTACGAGGGCGAGCTGGCGGTGTTCGACGAGCGGTATGCCCGCATGGCAGCGCCCATCAAGGATGAGCTGCTGTTCGTGCAGGGAGAGCGCGCGGCCGAGGCGACGAGGTTGCAGCAGGTTGTGTATCATCATGCTAGCCTGGGAGCGGCCGTGGATGCCCTTGGCTTGGAGATCGAAGATCTGGTTGCCAAGCTTTACGAGGCAAAGCAACGTAAGCTGGCGCTCGAAGCTGAGGTTGCCACGGATCTGAAGACGATCGAGGATGCTGAGGTTGCCGCGCTGCCTGGTTTGCGTAAGCAGGCGGGCGTCGAAGAGCGTCTTGCGGGTGTGGCGCGCAAGCGCCAGAAGGCCCGGCGGCCTGCCGAGCAGAAGATCGAATCTTTGCGCAAGCGCATCGCTCACCTGGCGGCGATCAACGCGATACCCGAAGCCGTTCTTGCCGAGCTGGCAATCCCGGCGGCTGATGTTCTCGATGTGGCTGACGAAGCCGCCGACGAGATCGCCGCCGAGGTTGGCGCGGAAACTGGCGAGATCATCGAGTAGTCAGAAACTGTGTCAGTGCTGAGAGGTACGGTATGGCCAAGGTGCTCGATAGAAAAGATCGGAAGGTCGCAGATCGCCTGTACGCGCGCTGGCGAGATCACCGGGCCAGTGTTGTAGGGCGCGATAAAAAAGATCGGAAGGTCGTGGATCGTCTGTATGCGAGGGTGCTCGAAGCCTCAGATCTCTCGTTGCCGGCCGTGGATCGCCTGTCGCCCGATCTCGTGGAGGCTGTGGCGAAACTCTTGTGGGTCGAACGGTGGGCCACCAAGGGTGCGAAGAAGGATGCGCGGGGACTCTGGAACAAGCAGGATGATGAGGTCAAAGCGCCCTGGCAAGCCGTGGCCAGGCGAGCTTTGTCGTTGCTGTTCGGGTTGAAGGTGACGCCTTCAACGGCCAAGGCGCTCTGGATGACGAAGCTGGGGGTGCCATGAGCGTCGGGGCTGATCGCTTCTTGAATCGCTTGGGTGTGCTCAATGTGTCGGTGACCGATGCTCTGGAGGCCCTGCGAGATCATCTTGGGCTTTCCTGGCCCGAGTTCGAGACGGCGCTCAGCCGTGGTGATGTCAAGCGGTTGCTCGACGAGCATGACGCCAAGGTTCGGTTGAACGTGCAGATGTACGGGAGGGTGATGCGATGATCCGCGAGATCTCTGCCTGGCCGTTGGTTTGGCCGGTGGGCAGGCCCCGCCGACCGGCGACCGAGCGTGAAGCGGCACGTTTCGGGCAGGAGCGAGAGCGCGGAGGTGTCGATGGTTCTCCGGTTTACCGAGCCCGACAGCCCTTGACCATCGTGGCGGCGCTCGGGCGGCTACGTGCAGAGCTGGGGCGACGGAGCGCCGAGGATGTGGTGATCTCGACGAACGTGCCTACGCGCCAGGATGGTTTGCCCTATTCCAGCGTGCGTGAGCCCGACGATCCTGCGGTCGCGGTCTACTTCAGGTGGAAGGGCGAGTTGCATTGCATGCCTTGTGACAAGTGGACGCGGGTAGCCGACAACCTGGCGGCCGTGGCGGCGCATCTTGATGCCCTTCGCAGGATCGAACGTTACGCGGTCGGGGATATTGCGCAGGCGTTCGCCGGGTACAAGGCGCTGCTGGCTGTGGGAGCCAAGCGTAGCTGGTGGGAGGTGCTTGGTTTCGCCGGTTCGGAGAGAATACCATCTTATATCGAGGCCAAGATGCGAGCGCGCGAGTTGCTTGCCGATCTGCATCCCGATCGCGGTGGCAACCATGTCCAGGCCGCCGAGATCAACGCTGCGCTCGACGAGGCGGAGCAGTACCATGCATCGAGGAATCCATGATCGGGATCTTCTGCTACACGATCCCGTATCCTCGCTACTTGGACAAGGTCACCCGGCGTGCGGTCGAGGTCGAGAAGTCTTCCGAGGAGCCAGGCAACATCTTGCCTGCCGAGGAGCCGGGGATTTGGTCCGAGGTTATCATGCCCAGGGGCAGCAAGCTCTTGCGCGTGGATACCGGCCACACCAAGCTAGCGTTCTGGGCGGCGGTTCCGATCGGTGAGACTAGGCTTTGCACGCGCAAATTTCTGCTCTTGATGGGCGGGGAAGCCATCGACGACGAGAAGTTTCCGACGTTGCTTTATCGGGGGACTGTGCAGATCTACCACGGGGGATTTCTGTGGCATGTCTTCGAGCCCATTGATCAGGTGTTGGCCGAGGACAACGCGATTGCCATGATTCGCGTGGAGAAGACGACATGATGGACGAGCTTCATATTCGACAGCGTGTTGACAACGGCCGAGAAACCTGGGACACGCCGACCATGCGGTGGATGCAGACCTACACGGGCAAGGTCATCGATATCGCGAACCCGAAGCCGGAAGACATCGATATCGTGGACATCGCGCACGCGCTCGTGCGGTTGTGCCGCTACGGTGGGCATGTGGAGACCTGGTATTCGGTCGCCGGACATTCGTTGGCCATGGCCAAGTTCGCCGAGACGCTTTCCGACCAGACCATGTTGGAGTGTCTTTTTCATGATGCCACCGAGGCGTATTTGGGCGACACGATTTCCCCCGTGCGCAAGCTACTTACCGACTGGACCAGGCGAGTGGTTTCAGAGACAGGGGATCCTGCTGGCAATGGTGTCCTGAGCATGCTGGAGCTTTTGCACGAGCGGTGGCAGAGCGCGATCTGGCAAAGGTTCGGGTTGTGCGTGATCGGGTCGACGGTGCGCACGCTCGACAAGCTGGCGCTCTTGGCCGAAGTGTCGCTGGTATTCAGGACCGTGTCGCCAGCTTTCGAGCGCAACGGTTACACGTGCGATCCGAACGAGCCGGCGCTGCACAAGATGCAGGATTTCGTTCGCCCCTATGTGCAGGAGTGCGAACCAGGTGGTTTTGGGCACAACGAGCTTGAGCTGGAGTTCGTGAATGCCTTCACTCGCTGGGAAGCCTTGCGGAGAAAGGGGCGTTGATCATGTTGTTTCGTGTGATGGACATCGAGACTGTTCCAGACATGAGCGTGTTCACGCCGGGGGAGCCCAAGTGGGTGCAGAAGCCCGTTTGGAAACAGCCGTCAGCTCTGGAAATTGCACATCCAGAGCTTCTGGCGGGTGTGAAGGTGCCGGAATTGGTTTGGGTGAAGGAAGATCCGTTTCCTCCAGCGCAGGCTCATCGGGTCGTGGCGATCTCGTGGTGTGATGTCGAGATGTCGGTGCCCTCGGGCAATGATTCTCGTGTGTACCGGTTCTCGGCCATGCACACGGCCGCTGCCTGGGAAACGCCCCAGGACGAGCGGAGGCTCCTTGTCGATTTCAGACGCGCGCAGCTCGGGGCGCCGGCCACCCTCGTCACCTGGAACGGTCGCACGTTCGATCTGCCGGTGCTGGCCATGCGAGCCCTGCGTCACGGCGTCCCGTGGAACTGGTATTATGATGGTCGAGGATTGCGATACCGTTACAGCGACGAAGGTCATTGCGACCTGATGGACTATTTGTCGGACTACGGGGCAACCAGGCAGATGAAGCTCGGCGATGCTTGCCGACTTATCGGGTTGCCGGGAAAGACTGATATGGATGGCAGTAAGGTCGCAGATCTTGTGTTGTCGACAGAGCCCGCAACGGTTGTCGTGGAAAACATGACTAAGGTGGCGAAGTATTGTTTGCAGGATTCCTTGCAGACAGCCTTGCTGTTCGTTCGTTCGCGGTTTCACCTGGGGTTGTTGACCCTTGCGGGCTATCGCGAGTCTATCGAGTCGTTCAAGAAGGAAATCTCGCAAGTCATAGACATCAACTGGGAGAAGCTGGACATCGCAGCGGACGTGGAGGAGGGTTGAGGTATGGGTGCCATCGTTCAATTACCGTTTCGGTATCTCGAAATTGCTACGGCTGAAATAGGTCAAACCGAGATTGAAGGCAACGTTGACAATCCTCGTATTCTCGAATACTTCAAGACAACGTCGTACCAGGCAGCACACGATGAGGTGTCGTGGTGTGCGGCTTTCGTGAACTGGTGCTTGGTTCAAGCGGGCATCAAAGGAACCAATAGTGCCAGTGCGCTTTCTTTCGCTAACTGGGGTGTTGAGGTTAGGCCGTGTCTTGGTAGCGTTGCTGTCATAGATTACGGCAACGGTAAGGGGCATGTGGGTTTTCTTGTTGGGTGGCAGGGGCCGAGCTTTGTGTTGTTGGGTGGGAATCAGGGCAATTCAGTTCGCTACAAGTTGGTTTATCCCCAAAGCATTACGCACTGTCGCATGCCGGTGGAGATCTTACCGGAGCTTGCTGCTATCACAGCCACGTCTCTGGACTATGCATCATCCAGGTGACAGTCATTCTGTTGTGGTGGCTTTCATTATTCGTTGACAGTCTGGTTTTCAGAAGATACATAAGACAACGTCGTTTTCGAGTGTTCAACATCAGAGAAAGGACATCACATGGCAAAGAAGGGCAAGAAGGGCAACAAGAAGGTAGGGGGCGCAACCAAGGACGAGTCGACGGTTGCAGATCAGTCGGGCGCGAAGGTCAACCTGCGCACGGCGGCTCCAGCCGTTCGGATCCGTGGCCAGGTTGCGAATTCCACCGGGAAGCTCGAACAGGTTCTCGGCAAGATGAATGGCTGGGCGCAGAACAGTTCCAGCGACGAGCTGACTCGGGGGATCGCCCAGCTTGACACCATCATGGGCGATCTGGGGGCTCTCGACAGGATGTTGGGGGCGCTCGTGTCTTCGGGCTGGATGCCGCCGCGCAAGTCCTACACGGCTTCGACCAAGGAGGGCGACACCGTGTCCGTGCTGGAAGAGCATCGGAGTCGCTACAGCGACATCCTGGAGCCCGGAAAGCAGGTCGAGCTGACGGTCGTCAAGAAGTACCCCGGTCGCGGCGGTGGGCTCGTTGCCGAATCCAAGGACGGCACCCGGCTCATGGTGTCCACGAGTCACGTCGTTCGCTTGTAGGACATCGACGGCGGCGCCATACTTGTTGGGCCATGTCGAAACGTCGTTCAAGAGTACGTGATGCGAGAACCGTCGAGGAGCATCGGGCTGCGGTAGTCGATCGCTGGCATGAGATCTTCAGGCCGGTGCAATCTTCCGTTGTCGACAATCCCGATCAGCCCCGTGCTCCTCGGCCACCTCGCCGTCGCTCCGGCGGTGGGGGGCACGGAGGCGGATTTTCGCGTATTGGGACAGGGTCGGGACTTGGAGGGTTCGACGATGATGATGATGACATCGAATGAACCGGTGATGTGAGAACCGAAAGGGAGTCGGGGCGTGTGTGAACCGTGGGGGCAGCGATCTGACATAGGGGATTTGGAGAAACACACATGAACCGAAAACTGTACGTGAACAACATTCCGTGGAGTGTGACCAACAACGATTTGAAGACCTGGGTTCAGGGTCTAGGTTTCGTTGTCGACGAGGTTAAGATCATCATGAGCGCCGAGGACGGAAGGTCGCGTGGTTTCGGTTTCATTACCTTTCGGACGGAGGAGGAGGCAAGTCGCGCACTGTGGAAGCTTGACGGTGCGAGCTACCTGGGTCGGGTGTTGCACGCGGCCGTTGCGGTTCCAAAGAAACCGGGCGACAGGGCTCCAGAGTCGAGGCAACCCGAACCCGGAGAACCTGAGGTTCGTGGCGACCGTTCAGACTATGCCGGGGCCTGGTCTCCCGAGGAAGCAAAGGCTGCGAAGGGGCGACGGCATCAACGAGACGAACACGATATGGATGATTGATTCATGCTTGTTTTGGTGGTGGACAATGATCGTTCCGATACATCATTTGTCTCTGATGTATGTGTGTTGGATCATGTGCAGTTGCCCGGTGCGCTTTCCGGCAACCCAAAATTTTTGTCGTGGATAGACCGCGCTTCAGTGGGGGATGTTTATCAAATTGGCAATACCTATCACATCATTAAGTTGGGTGTGTTAACCGGATAACAAACATGTTTCCATCGATTCACAAGGGGATCTGTCTTTTCTGTGGCAAGCCGGACAAGGTGATCCGTTTGGCTAACACGTCGGGACTTGCCGCCGCTCTATCGACGGCAATTGCGTCCAAGCTCGCGCCGGCCGATGGGATCTGCAATGAGTGTTCGTACTCGCTGCGCAACATCTGGATGGGCGAGCGGAACGAGTTGATCAGGGCCTCCTCGCCGCGCATCGAGCTGACCTACACGCTGATCCCCACGCTGTTGGCCGAGCACAGCGACATCGATATCACGTCCTACGAGTTTTCCGTCGACAGTACCGGCAATGTTCCCAGCACCGACTTCTGGGATGATGTTCGTCGGGATACGAAGATCTTGGAGTGGCTGGACAAGACCTATGGCATCGTGACCTGGAAGCCGATGTTCAGGCGGTGCTACCTCGGCTTCAATCCGTCGGGTCTCTTTTCCGAGGTGTTGTTGGTTCGCGCCTGGGGACGCTCTTTCAAACACCCTGTGGAAGTTTCCCAGGTTCCCTTCATGCGACTGCTCAATCAAGTGGCGCCAGAAGCCGGGTTCTATCTCGGTGTCAAGAGCGCCTTCGAGTCGCTCTTGTGGCGGCGGGAGACCGTGCCAGCGGGCAACGAGCTTTGCGTGGTCATGCGCGAGGCGGCCATGCGGTACATCGCTTACAGGAGTGGGCAGGAGAAGGCTCCCGACAGCACATCCGTCGATTTTTGCTACGGTATGATGTCGCCGCTCGAAAAAGAGATGGCTCGTGATGTGCTAGTAGACATGGCCAAGGCGGCGACAGCCGCGCAGCCCAAGCCGGAGTTGGTCGTCAGACCGGAGGCCGTGCGCGAGGAAGCGGCCAGGGTGGCGGCGGCGGCGCGCAACATCGACTTCGGCGAGGGTGCCGATGAAGATGGTGCCGAAGTGCCCGATGATGAAGACGAGAATGTGATTGGTGGTGGTGGTGGTGGCAACATTGTCGATGCTCGTAGCGTGGCGCCGGGGTTTGCTCGCAAGCCACGTTCTCCACTCATTCGTTAGAGGAGATTGTTATGTCAATCGAAGACCGAGTGATGGTGTCCTTTCACTTGAGAGAAACGAACGGCTCTCTTGCGTTGAACAGGATAACGGTTCCGTATGGGCCGTTGTGGATTTGGGAATTGGAGATCAGAGATCAGAATGGTGAGTCCCTGGCTGGCATAGATCTGACAACCGTGGACTTGCAGAAGCTACACGATCTTATCGCCTAGGCGCTCGTCATGGGGGCCGTTGTGGATTTGGCAACTAGAGATCATGGATCAGAATGGTGAGTCCCTGGCTGGCATAGATCTGACAACCGTGGACTTGCAGAAGCTACACGATCTTATCGCCAAGGCGCTCGTCATGGAACAGGCCCCACCCAGGTGAAATGGAGTGATACATGTCTTTGCCGGTTATACAGAACATGCCTTTGCCCGATGTTCAAGCTCATGTTCCGAGTGTGTCATTGCATCTCCTGGCTAAGAATGCCGAGAACGTGATTGGGCGATTGCTCGACAACATCGGTCCTTTCATCCAGGAGGCGAGGATCGTCTTGAATGACACCACCGACCACTCGCGCGCCGTGATCGAGCGGAAGCTGGGCACCCGGCAGACGGTATCTTTCGACATTCAGGAGATCACGTCGGGCAATCATCCAGAGCTGTACTTTCAGGATGTCGCTGAGTCCTATCAGGTCGGGAAAGCCCTGGAGAACGAGCAATTTGAGGGACCGTTCATCGGTAAGCCTTTGCTCTGCGACTGGGCGGGGATTAGGAACCTCGGGTGGGCATCGAATTGTGAGTACAGGTTGTTTCTCGATGCTGATGACGTGGTGGAGGATCCGCACCATCTACCCGCTCTCGTGGCCCTGCTCGATCGTCAGCGCATCGATCTAGCCGGAACCAAGTATGTCTTTGGGCGCAATTCAGCAGGCGTGGCCAATTCCGTGGCTTATCGTGAGCGGTTGGCCCGGAACCTTCCCGCCATACGCTGGGAGGGGTGTACTCATGAGATCTTGGTAGGCGGTCAGCGCCGGGTGCTCATCGAGGATTGCTTCCAGGTTGTAGATCTCAAGGATAACTGGGGCAAGGACATACGGGTGCCCGGTCGCTGCTTTAAGGTGCTCTATCGTGAAGCGCGATTGGTCGAATGGAAGGTCTTGCCCCGTCACCTTGTCTATCTCATTCAGGAATGCCCAGCGATGATGCCGCTTGCCTGGGTGTCCCGATCGCTTTTGCCTTGCTATATGGAGCGAAGCACCCAGGGTGAGGAAGCGGCCTGGGTGTTGTCGATGGTTGGGGAGATGCACGAGCGGGCCGGCGAGCTGGCCGAGGCCGAGAGGTTGTTTGCCGAGGCCCTGCGGTACTTCAATTCGGCCAAGGCGGCGTTTCGGCTATGTCGCGTGCGGTATCTTCGCGGCGACTGGGCCGGTTGTATCGAGGCTTTTGAGATGGGCTTGCGCTATCGATCGGCTGCCGAGGTGCTCGACATCGGTCCCATCTATGAGCATTCGAGCAAGCTTCTCGTGGCGCAGGCGCAGTTCGAGCTGGGCAGGAAGGATGAGGCTCGGCGAATCATCGACGAGGCTGTGGCGGCTTTCGGCGCGACGGTCACGCCGCTCGTTTTGGAATTGCAGACGGCCATTCACAAGGGATGATCATGGGGGACGAACAACCATCGGATCCGAATGTGTTGGAATTGCATTCGTTGTCTTCCGCCGCCGACTATGGGACCATGTTGCGCTTGGCCTCAACGATGGAGTTAACGAGAGACTTCGAGGGGTTTTCCGACTTGTGGGATTACCTGAAATCGAAGGGCTTCGAGCCGTTGTTCGTCGAAAAGATTGCCAAGCCTTACTGGAGGGTTGCCTGTCGTGTTGTCGAGAGAACTCCTTATCGTCATATCATCACCGAGAAAGCATGTCTTTCGGAGCGACGTTTGATGGGTCATTTCTTGCGCTTGGTTTGTCAGATGTTCGAGCATTTCTCACGACGGGCGACCGCGAGGTCGGGCTCGGTATCGCACCCACTAGATGAATGAAAGCCACCACAACAGGAGGACGTGATCATCCGGGCTCTCTCGGACGCGAAGGGGGAAACACGATGAGCGAATTTCACGTTGAAGTAGCGCGAGTGACGAACGTCCAGAAGCACCCGAACGCCGACACGCTATCAGTCGCCGAGGTGAACGGTTACCCGGTGATTTTCCGCACTGGCGACTACGCCGAAGGTGATCTAGCCGTCCACGTCCCGATTGATGCCATCGTGCCCGACGTTCCAGCGTGGGCGTTTCTTGATGGCCACCGGCGCATCAGGGCCAAGCGACTGCGCGGCGTGTTCTCGATGGGGCTGCTTTCCAAGGCGTTGCCAGAGTGGACGTTTGGGCTAGACGTTCAGGCGGAACTCGGGATCGAGAAATGGGAGCCGGTATCACCGGCGATGATTGGGGGCGACGATGCGCCGGACGCTGGCGTGTTGCCGGTATACACGGACATCGAAGGCTACCGCCGGCACAAGGGCGTCCTCGTGGACGGTGAGGAAGTCGTCATCACCGAGAAGATTCACGGGGCAAACGCGCGCTTCTGCTCTCACGATGGCACGCTGATAGTCGGCTCGCACAAGCGGATCAAGAAGGTCTACGGAACCGACCACCCGTCGATGTGGGCAAAGGTTGCGCTCGACTTGGATCTCGACGAGAAGCTGGCCGAGGTGCCCGACGTTGCAATCTACGGCGAGATCTACGGGCAGGTTCAGGATCTCAAGTACGGCAAGATGGGGACCGATCTGGTGTTGTTCGACGCGATGGATTTGCGAACGCGGCGCTACCTCGATTGCGATGAGTTCTTGGCAGTGGCCGAACGTTTCGGACTTCCGACGGTTCCGCAGCTCTACCGGGGGCCATGGAGTGCAGAGCTTCTCGCGCTTGCGGAAGGTCGCTCTACGGTTTCCGGTGCCGACAACATCCGTGAGGGGTTCGTGGTCAAGCCGGTTCGCGAACGATGCGAGCACATGGGGCGGGTGATTCTCAAGATGCTGGGTGAAGGCTACCTTTTGCGAAAGGGCGCGTGATGAGGGCTGTCACGACCAAACGCCAGAATTACCAGCTCTGGCAATCCAGAGCAGCCTTCGGCAACAAGCTGCGGGCCTGGCGCACCATCGAGGCATGGCGCGCCAGCGGGTTTGGCGGGCGCGTGGTGTTGCGTGCCCTGCTCTCTGTCGGTGGTGGTCCCTGTCGCTACAATCTTGAGCCCGACGAGGTCGAGCGTGTCGCCGATTGCTGGCTCGCGGAGGGCATGCATCGTGAGGCGATTATGGTCAACGAGGCCGCGCCCGATCAGGCAGCGATTCTCCAAGGTGAGTATCTCAACGATGTTGTCGGCTTCTATTGGAACACCTTCCATTACAGCCGGGTGGCGGCGCACATGCGGATTGCTCTCGGCAAGGAAATGTGTCTGGCTAACGGCCTGATGTCGGATTTGCTGTTGCGTGGGGCCATGACCCCGTCTTCCTACGAAGACTGGCGGGTATTGCTTGACCGGTATCCAGGACACGTGTTGGAGGTGTCCATTTACAATCATTGTGTTGGCGATGTGCCAGGTCGCAATGCTCTCGTGTGGGAGGTGAGGAGGTATTAGTCATGCTTGTCCAGCGTACGGTTTCCTACGATCCGAAATGTCGACGGTTCAAGCACGTCTTTGGACGGTCGTTTTACTGTCGCCGGTTGGGCAATGGCGTCTACAGGTTCAAGAGAGTCGATGGGAAGTTGCCCGAGGTCGTAACGGGGTTTGTTCAGATAGCTGCGCCATGGTGCGAGGAGAAGGTCGACGGGCTCGTGGCGATCTGTTCGACGCACGGCGGACACATGGACAACTGTCCTTCGGATAGCGAGAATTGCAAGATCGAACGGCGAGTGGTCGGCATGAATCGTTGGTACGCGGTCATGCGGCTTGAAACCGGTTCGCGCGGCGCCAGGAATTATTTTGATGTGGTTTTGTTGCAAAAGCCGCCGTTGCGCAAGTTTGCCAGTAAGGATCCGCCCGTGGTTCCGGCCGACGGCGCCGGTTTTCACGTTATGGTTTTTTCCGAATCATAGTCACTGGGAGACAAGGAGAACAGGATGGCAAGACACATCGTACAAGCTGCGGAAGAGATGCTCGACAAGCGGTACCCCGTCCTCGATCATGGGTTTGTGATCTTGGTCGACTACATGGGGAGCGATGCCGCCATCGCGGAGGCCGCGCGCCAGTCGCTTGCGGGTGAGAACACGCGCAAGGTATCCGACGATCGCGCGCTCATTCGTTACCTTGTGAGTCACTATCACACATCGCCAATGGAGATGGTGGAGTTCAAGTTCCATTGCGCGATGCCTATCTTCGTGGCCCGGCAGTGGATCCGTCATCGTACTGCCAATGTGAATGAGCAATCGGGGCGTTACGGTGAGATGCCCGAACTGACCTATGTGCCCGAGGCCGAGCAGATCGCCTACCAGAGCCCCGTGAACAAGCAGGGACGCTCGACGATCGCAAGTGAGGTGGTGGCGGTCAATCTTCAGAACAAGCTGCGCGAGAATGCGAGGGATACCTTCAGGCGCTACCACGATTTCTTGGGTCGGTCGCGGCCTGACGAACAGGGATCTTTTCCAGACGGGAGCTACGCCAAGGTCCAGGAGAACGGCGGTATTTCGCGCGAGGTGGCGCGTATCAACCTGCCACTCTCGACCTACACGCAATGGTACTGGAAGCTGGATTTGCACAACCTGCTGCACTTCCTCTTCTTGCGTCTCGACGAGCATGCGCAGTGGGAGATCCGCCAGTACGCCAAGGTCATGGCCGAGATGGTGAAGGCCGTCTGTCCCATGGCCTGGGAAGCGTTCGTGGACTACCGGCAGAAGGCAATCAGGGTGTCGTTGCCCGAGCTGGAGGCTTTGGCGGTGCTCGTCAGCCAGTTCCATGCTGGTAAGTCTTCGTCGCTCGAAGGCCACGAGACGCGCTTGAACAAACGCGAGCTGGAGGAGTTTCGGACCAAGCTTGGTCCGTCGGGCTTGGGTCTCGGTTTCCTGAACACGTTCTAGGTGTAGCATGAGCGACGAGAGCGATGGTCGGACGCCGCCAAATGGAGTTTCGGTTGTGGTTCCCACACCCGAAGCACCCGTACGGCGTCCGGCCACGCTCGACGAGGCATTCGAGTTGGCCGGCAAGGATCTGCACGGCTTGTTGATGCACTACGCCACGGGGCTTGATGGGCCGGCGATCAAGCTCTCGGAGGTCGAGACGATCATGCGTGAGCTGGAGTCCGACGTTCGGCGTCTGGTTCTAGCTTCACGGGAGACAGTAAAGTGAAGCCCCTGAGAGACGAGAACAACTGCTTGGATTGCTTGGACGAGTCGTTTCGGGGGCGTGAGCTGTGCGGCCGTCAGCACGATCTCATTGCGGTGGCGTCGTTGTTTGTCTCGGGCTTCGTGGTGCCAACGGATCTTCGTCTGAAGGAGATCGCCATGCCTTTCCTGGACGCGCTCGACCTTGCCGGGGAGGCGTTCACCGATGATATTTTGGCATCGCTTGCCTTGTCGGAAGCGGAGCTTTGATGGCCGACTTCGACGAGCAGCTCATGAAGATGCTTCGAGCCGAGTTCGTGCGGCCGGAGAACCCCGTGCCGCTGGCGCCCGCGCTGGCGAAGATTTCCGAGATCCATCGTGAGTGCCTGGCGGTCTTCGGTTTCTTTCATTGGGTGGGCGTTGACAGCGCCAACATTTCGTTGGGCGTGAACGTACGTGCCCCGGAGGGTGAGAAGCTATACGGCAAGGGCATGGATCTGATCGCGGTTGCGAAGATGCAACCCCGGCCGATGGTGATACGGGTCGCGCCAGTTCCGGAGAATGTGGATCTGGAGGCATTTGGACGGGATTGGAAGGAAGCCGTTGTGGCTTGGAACGCGGCGGAGGTTGCTGACAAGGTCGTGTTGATCAGGCAGGCGGAGGTCTACGAGGATTTCCCCGATTTCTTCTTGTCGGTCATGCGGGAAGGTGTGGTTTTCCCGGCGATGATCGATTACTTGGCGATGTTGTACAGCATGCAACACCAGGGTCCGAGAAACTAGGAGTGAGTATGGCAAAGATCGTGTTCTGGCTTGGTTCTGCCTGTGAAGTTTGGGATCCTCGTACTGCGCTCGGGACGGGGATCGGTGGTTCGGAGACCGCAGCGATCTACATGTCGCGGGAGTTGGCGAAGCTCGGACACGAGGTTGTCGTGTATGCCGACGTCCCGATGCAAGATTTCGGGCAAGGCGTCGTCTGGTTGCCGTATCGTCAGGCGTTGGTGAATCTGCAAGACGGCAAGAAGATCGCGTGCGACCTGTTCGTGTCGTCACGCTCGGCCGAGGCCCGCCACCAGCTTTCGCCGCTCTGTCGCCGGGCGTGGTTGTGGTTGCACGATCTGCACTGCGGCCCCGATTGGGAGAACCTCATTGGCACGACCTACGATCGTGTCTTGTGCTTGTCTGACTGGGCCAGGAATAAGTTCATCGATACCTATCCGGGGGTCGACGAGCGGCGCGTGATCTTGACTCGGAACGGTGTGGATCTGGTGCGGTTCCAGGAGCACGACGATCTACGTCCGGGGAGGCAGCATGGTCGGTTACGCGCGGGCTTGGTGCCGCTCAAGGTGATCTATTCGTCGTCGCCTGATCGTGGTCTCGACCGTTTGCTCGGGTTGTGGCCGCAGATCTGCGAGCTGGCGCTTAAGGGGCCAGGTGGAATGCCAGTCGTCCTCGGGCGGCGACAGTTCCAGCTTCCTGAGCTGCACGTGTACTATGGTTTCGACAACTGGCGAAAACTCGCGGCTCGCCGGGATAACGGTTACATCGAGCAAAAACGTATTGCCTCGCTCGAAGCCAAGCTCGCCACGACGGCGGGAGTCTTCGTTCACGGTCGGGTGGGGCAGGTGGAGCTGGCGCGGGCGTTCTTGAACTCGCACCTGTGGCTCTATCCCACGGACTTTCCGGAGATCTCTTGTATCACGGCCATGGAAGCTCAGATGGCCGGGTGTAAGATCGTGGCGACCAGGTTCGCCGCGCTCCCGGAGACGGCGCCCAATGCCTGGTTTGTGGATCCTCCCGCCCATACGGCCGAGTATGCGCGCAGGTTTCTGGAGGCCACATGGGAGGCGCTCATCGACGATATCGACGTCGTCGTTGGCGCGAGCTTGTGGAGCTGGACCAAGGTTGCGGAGCAATGGCATTCGTGGATCCAGGAAGATCTGGCCTGAAGGAGAGTTGAAGGATGCGAAACACCACCATCGAGGAAGCGTTTAAGAGGTTCCATGCTGAGAATCCGTGGATCCTCGATCGTCTGCTGGCGATGACCGAGAAGCTCTATCGCGAGAACCGCAAGCGGTACGGTATTGGTATGTTATGGGAGGTGTTACGCTGGCATGTGGCGATCGGAGAAATCAAGACTGATTCGGATTTCAAGCTCAACAACAATTTCCGTAGTCGCTATGTTAGGCTTATCATCAGGCAACACCCAGAATACGAGCAGATGTTCGAGACCAGGGTGTTGCGAGCTGAGTAGAACTAAAAGGAATGGTGGTCAACATGAGTTGTCGTCACGATCTTGCTAACGGAACCTGTTCTCGGTGCTACCCGTCTACAGGGCGTGTAGATCCTGGTCCCGAGGGGGATTATGAGGACAACCCGGAGGGGCCGGGAGCGGTGACCAGGGAGCAATATCTTCGCGAAGGGTCAAAGCATCTCGCAACAAACAACATGACGATCTCGGCGAATGGCATAGCTATCGGTGAGAACGCTTGTGCCAGCGAGGGTGAGATTGCCTTTGCGCGCGCCGGTCGGCAGATTACCATTCGCGGCAGCAGCGTTTTGCTCGACGGTAAGCCACTGTCGGGTTGGGATGAGATTGCTTCCGGGCTCCGGGAGGTGTTCGGCGATCCAGGCGAGTTTTTGATGGAAACATCTGAATGCTCACTCAAGATCGACATGGAGGGGCGGGTGGTCATCGGGGGTGTCGAGGTAGGAAGGGATCCAACGATGTGCATGCGGGCCTCTGCCTTTATCATGCGCGCGTTTGGGGCGGCGCTTCGTGATTCGACGGTCAGATGTGGCGGGCCACATGCGAGAGCCGAAGGGGAAAGAAACGTGAAGTCGCTTCTGCTGGTGCGCGAGGAATAGATCGTGGTTGTGACGAGCAAGCAATTGCGCGAGTTTAACGGCGTGAAGCTCGGTGAGGAGATCTGCTTGCATCGTCCGGAGGGTGATCTGGTCGTCAAGGTGCGCCGGGTGGGGCCTGCCGGGATCTTGGTTCGAGGTTTCGCTTCTGTTTTTCGTTGGGAAGATGAAGGTGGGCAGGGCATGCACTGGAATCGTATCGTCAGGAGGAGATCATGATCGAGAGCGATTTGGAATTCTACGAGACTGCCGAGGAGCTGCTGGTCCCCGAGAAGGATCTGCTTCGCGCGGCCGGGTACTTGCCCGCCGAGTGTGGGATGGACTTGACGGTGAGTTGCGTGCCGGCGCACTGTCGAAGGGACAAAGGACATTCAGGCGAGTGCTCGGTGCTGTCGGAAGATGACGTGCGAAGCGTCGATGGCGAGGCTCGGAAGATGTTGAACCAGCTTTTCCCAGGCGGTCTACCGTGTGCTTGGTGATGCCATGAAGTGCTGTGGAACGTGTGCCTGGTGGGCTGGGTATGGCAAGATCAGCGGCAATCCGTATCGTTGCACGTTTCCGTTGCCAGCATCGGTGACGAAGACTGCGATGTTTCATGAGGAAGGCAAGACGTGTGAGTGCCACAAGCCGCGAGAGGAGGACAAGTAGATGCTTCGCCTGGCCTTGAATCTTCTCGTTCTCAACGGCGAAGTCGTGTTGCCGCGCTGTCTGCGTTCGGTGGCCGGGGCCATTGATGAGCTGGTGGTCGTGGATTCGGGCTCGACCGATCGCACGCGTGAGGTTGTGACCGAGCTGGCGAGAGAGCTGAAGGTCGATCGTTTTCATTTCGAGCAACTGGATACCGCTTCCGACGATTTCTTCACCGACGCCCCGGAGTCCTGGAAGCGTTCGATGCCTGGACCGTTCACCGGCAGAAGAGTGCTCAAGGACTGGGCCAAGGCTCGTAATCTTGCCTTGGCCAACACCACGGCTGACTACGTGCTCAAGCTCGATGCCGACGACGAGCTGCGTTCGCCGCCGGAGAATTTGCGCAAGGCGTGCGTTCACTTGGATGCCGTGCCCGACAAGCACAAGCATTTCCTCTTCACACCTTACGAGATCTACGAGGCTGGCAAGCTGACGTTCTTGTCCATGCAGTCGCGTTTGTGGCGGCGGGGGCCGCACACGCGTTGGGTGCAGCCCATCCATGAGTACCTACGAGGTATGGTTGATGAGTGCTGTTTGCAGGTTGCCCAAGGGATCTGCGTGCGCGATTGGAAAGATTCGCCGGGTGAGGGTGTGCGCATCGCGCACCGGAACCTCAAGGTGTTGGTCTGGCATTGCGATAACCAGTCGCCCGCATGGCCGGGTCACGATGATGAAATCTGGACGTTCACGCTTGCCACCGAGGTGGTGCCGGTATTTCCAGCTTGGGGCCGAGAGCTTCTGACATCACTCCTCGATCGTCCATCGTTGCCCAGCAGCTCGATGCCCGCCGACTGCTACTACCACCTGGGGTGCGCTTACGAGGTCGAAGGCAACGACGAGATGGCCATGGCCTCCTATCTCGCGGCAGATCGTGTGGGGAGCAAGCACCTGCTGGCTTTGCTTGCGGCGATCGAGTTGCATCGTCGAGCTGGGAGTCGAGATTCGCTGGAGTGCCAAAAGCTCGTGGATAAGGTCTTGAGCATTGCAGGGAGCATGCCGGGAGATCCACTTCCGTTCAATGTGAACCTGCAACCGCTCATTGTTTTGCGCGACGAGTTTTCTCGCAAGTCTCGCGAGGTGGTGCCATGAAATCGGAAAAACGGTCGGCGTGTTTGCGTCGGTACGGGCAGTTGGTCGAATCCTACTATCAACAAGGGCGACGGATGCCGATGCTCATGGACGAGTTCTGGGAGCTAGCTTTCCATGCTATCGGCCCCAGTGAAGTGGGTAGGCGGCCTGGCATCGTGAATGAGATTGCTGCGTCCTTGCTCTATACCGAGGCGGTTGTGTTGGAGGCTCAAGGGAAATGAGCCCCAGGGAAGTGGTTTTGTCGTGCTTTGGAGCCGTGATCTTGCTCGGGTTGTTCTATCAGGCGCGGCAGATCTACCGGTGGTGGTGCAAGGCGCAGGAGCGCAAGCGGGAGCTGGAGCGGCAAATGCGCAGGGACATAGATGAAATCATGCGACAAGTCGCCACGGAAAAGATTCCAGAGTCGTTTCGGCGAGAGATGATGGCGTGTATTCCCGTTGAGCATGGCGGTTCGTTTCGGCAGGAGGGCAGTGATGGCACATCACAAGCACCAGCGAGCGGGCTGCCTTTTGTGCAAGCCGCAAAAGGACGAGCGGGTCGCCAAGAGCCTGAAAAACCAGTAAGCGTCCGGCGCCGGTTGCAAGGCACCGGGGAGGATGAACGGTGACTCGCGGGGGTGCCAGGATCTCCTCTGGCAAGGACTCGAAGCAGGACTATCGAACGCCGGCCGATTTCATGGAGGCCGTGATCGAGCGATTTGGTCCCATCACGCTCGATCTGGCTGCCACGGCCGAGAACAAGCAATTACCTAACTACATTGCCCCTTGTACCGGTCCCGAGGGGCCGCTGCCGTTCGACCGCGAAGCCTTCGCCGTCGATTCGTTCGATCAGAACTGGGCGAACTTGTTGACGAATCGGTTTCGCCGGGAGGGTTTCGTGGGACTCGGCTGGTTGAATTGCGAGTTCAACGATACTGCGCACTGGTCAACCAAGTGTGGCGACGAAAGTCGTCGGGGTGCCAATGCCTTGTTGCTCACGCCCGCAGGAGTAGGTACGGTCTGGTTTTCCGAGCTGATTTTGCCATATGCCGATGTGTACCTTCTTCAACCCAGGCTCGCGTTCATTCCGGGGCAGACCTACAACAAGGACTGCATGCTGTCTCATTTTGTTTCTCCCGAAACGCGCTCGTCCGGCAAGTTCGCGGTCAAGGGACTACCGCCTGACGCAACCAACCAGCGTTTCATCGAGATCTGGAATTGGAAAAAGCGGAAGACATTGCAACGGTGGGCAAGGGAGACGTGAGAACATGACCCTGGAGCTGGTTGCCCCCGATGTCGTTCCTGACGAAGAAGAGCGCGACGTTCGTCTTGACGAACGTTTGGAGAAGGTATCGATACTTGTGGAATGTCTCAAGGAAGATCTGGTCGACACCAGCAAGACTCTGCAAGCTTTGCTCGACTATTTCCAGATCGATCGCATGGAGCTGGAGTATTTTAAGACGACTGGCCGATTGAGGACGTATCCACCAAAGTCGTTCGAGGTATATCAGGAGGTTGTGAAGGCCGATCTGCTCAAGGTGGCTGAAGGTGCGGAGTTGCTGAGCGTGAGAGAGCATCTCGCGCGGCGGGATGATGATGTTAATGAAGCCGTCAAGAAGCTCGATGAAGTGATTGCGGGGATCGTAGAACTCAACCCTGAGTATGACAACTGCTAGACATGTATGAGAACATGAGCATTTCTTTGGCTACCGGATGCATGGATCGCATCGGGGGGTTGCGTTGGGCTTTGCCTTCGTGGCTGGCCTTGCCCGAACTCGACGAGATCGTGATCGTGGATTGGAGTTCCAGGCGGCCGGTTTACGAGGAGCTGCATGACCTGTGCGATCCACGGGTGAAATTCATTCGAGTCGAGGGGCAGGCGCATTGGTGCGCGGCGAAGTGTCATAACGTCGAGGTGTCGGCCGCTAAGGGTGATGCCTTGCTGCGAATCGATGCCGACATTCGCGTGAGGCAAGGGTTCTTTGGTCCCCACCATTCTCTTGCTCGTGATCACATCTTCTGGAACTTCTGGTGGCGGCTGGCGCGCGATAACGAGGAGCTTCATCTGGCCGGGACGATCTACACACAGCGCAAGAACTTCTTGCTGGTCGGCGGGTATAACGAGAGGCTCACGTCCTACGGTTACGAGGACGACGATCTGTATCAACGGATGCTTGTCGCCCGGTGCAGGCGTGGCTTCCTTCGTCGGGAAGATCTGGAGCACCTACCCCATGCTGATCAAACCCGTATGGCGGCCATCGCTCCTGAGTTTTGTTCTGATGGGGAGCCACTTTCCGGGATAGCACTCAACCGACAAATCGCTCAAGCTCGTCCCTGGAGCACCGTCGAAGATCGAATGACTGCATGGACAGTGGTGCGAGCGCGTCCCAATCTTTGGATCTACATAGAGGAAGGTTGAAAGGAAACATACGCCATGGCGCAGATGTCGGGCAACGAACCTTTCGAGATTGAGAACGCCGAGGTGCTTCAGGATACCGATAACGCGTTGCTTTGTAGGATCGACGGTATCGGCGGTCCCGAGGTGTGGCTTCCGCGCAAGCTGTTCTTGAGCGGCACGACGATTGAGTTCAAGGGCGACTTCGGCAACGTAGTCATTCCCAGGTGGCTCGCCGAGGACCGCAATCTCTGGCGTTAGCTTTACAAGGGAAAGGAAACAGCAGATCATGAGAAGCTCGGAGCTGAAAGCGAAAATCGACGCCATGGAGCCGGAAACCAGGGCCACGTTCTTGAGACAACTGGACGAGCTGTTCGTTGAGGTCGAAGATTTTGGCGATTTTGGTTTCTCAGGTTCCGAGCTGCTGGTCACCGGGGGTGAGGAGAAGTCGCTGTCATGAAGAAGCTTGAGCTGTACGTGTCGACCGATGTCGAGGTCAACGGACCGATCCCTGGCCGTAACTCCATGCTGAGCTTCGCGTCTGCCGTGTTCCGGCTGGGAGAGCCCGAGCCGCTTGCGACCTTCGCGCGCAACCTCAAGCTCCTGCGAGGCTCGGCGGCAGATCCAGATACCATGGCTTTCTGGGCGAAGAACCCCAAGGCGTTCGAGGCGAGCCGTGCAGATCTCCTCGATGCCAGCGATGCCATGCCGAAATACCGGGAATGGTTAGAGAAGTTGCCTGGCAAGCCGGTATTCGTCGGGTATCCAGCCAGCTATGACTTCATGTTTGTGTACTGGTACTTGATGAGGTTCGCAGGCAAGAGTCCGTTCTCGTTTGCTGTCCTGGACATCAAGAGCTACGCGATGGCTGTACTGGGGACAACGTTCAAGGATACGTCCAAGCGGAAGATGCCAAAGGAATGGTTCGTATCACTTCCAAATGACGATGCTATCGAGCAGGGAAAGCTGTTTCTCAACATCGTCGCTCACGGAAACGCTCGAAGGGTGTTGCCTCCATGAGCACCGAAGTTGTTGATTCGTCGGTTGTGACGGCGGTCTTGATACGACCGCCGCGTTTCCAGGGGCAGTGTCATTCGGCTTCCGACGGTGAATGCTATTGGGAGGACTGCCCACAGTTGCGCGATGGCGAGCCCGCGAAGACCGGGCGTAGCTGTCCGCTTTATCCGTGGCATCATCAGGAGGATTGATGAAATTCGGTGTCATCATACCGTCACGGTTGGCCCTGCGGCCGGCAGGGCGTGTTCTAGGCGAGCATGGCCCCGAGTTGTGGCTCGATGGTGCCGTGGCGAGTGTTCTTGGGCAAAAGGGTTTCAACCAGAACGACTGGAAGATCTACGTGGGTGTGGATCCTTCGGTTGTGGTGCCGGCTCGCTTTTATGATCGCGTAACGGTGGTCCAGGCGGCCCGTGCCGGGCAATCCGCCGCTGTGAATGCGGCGGCCGAGCTGGCGGTCTTACATGCCGACGTGATCATGCTTCTCGAAGACGACGACCGGTGGCGTCCCGAGAAGACCGAGGTGCAGCTCGGGCATCTCGGCGATGCCGCGTTCGTGAGCTGCTCGCAGAGTCTCTTCGACGCGGCTGGTAATGCCCTGGGGAACGTTATCCACTATCCCACGCCCTCGGGCTGGCTCATGACGGCCGCGTTGTGGAGCAAGTTGCGGGGCTTGGATACGAGTTACAGATGGCTCGTCGACATGGAGTGGCTGGGTCGGTTGAACCAGTTGCGGCGACGACGTGTGCATGTTACGTCGAATTGCATTCAGGATGGGCACGGGTTGCTCGAAGTCGGGCATTACGCAACCGTGGCCACTTATGAGAGCCCCTTGTTTCTGGTCGAGCGCACTGTGAATCCCCATGGGGGAATGATGGCGATACAGCAGAATTCTGCCGTTGAACGTGAAGCGCGCGAAGAAGAACTCCGGATCCGAAAGACGTTCGGATACTTGCCTTGGTAACCTAAGAGGTGTGACGTGAAGCAGTTAACGGAAAAGGAATGGAACGAAACGAATCGTGCCGTGTGTTTGCGCTTGGAATACTGTCCTCCATATCGTCCTCCAATTGCTTCGCTGGCTTTATTCGTGTTCGGTGCTGTTGTGGAGGATGAAGCGACCGATCACGATTCTAACTTGGTGGACATGGGGTTTGATGTCGAGGGTGTGCCTTTGGGTTTTTCGGTCTGGGAAGGCACCTGGGCGGAGGAGAAAGATCATGAGGGTGGGGTTGTCGATACCCATGCGGAAGGGGTCTTTCGCCGTCTAACGACCGAAGAAATGCATGATCTGGAAAGAGGTTTGCCTCTCTGGGTGAAGGCAACCTGAAACCGTAGAAAGGTGGCGATATGGGACTTTTTTGCACGAATTGTCGAAATAACGTCCCGGAAGGCTCGAACCAGTGCCGGGTCTGCAACAATGGATTCGTGCATCAGCTCAAGTGTTCGACCTGTGGTGGGGTCGTCGAGCGCGGTATGGCGGTTTGCTTGAATTGCTCGGGTCGAGAGCAGGAGGGGTTGTCCTTGCTTGGCGAACAGAACCGTGATCGAAGTTTGTCGAGATTCTTGCCCCCGTCGCGGGGCGATGTGTCTCGGTTGCGTTTCTTGGAACGGGGGGAGCATTTTTCGGACGCGGGGATCTTCGGCGCACTCTCCGACGTGACGGTACCGGAGGACGTGTCGGGCATGTTGGGCGAAATCTCCGAAGCTATCCAGGTCGTGCTGCGGCTGTCAACGCGCCTGGCGGCATCCACGCCGGCTGACCGTACACGGGGAACCATTCGCGCGTGCCGGGAGCTGGCTTTGATACTGCAAGAGGAGCTTGAATGCCGGCGAGGATCGCGTCCTTGAAGCGGAAACCACGATGCTGAGCTTGAGAATGGTGGTGACCGATGAAGAATGTCGTGTCCAGGAGTTCGTGGGTGTTCGAAAACCCGAGCTTGCTTTGCACGAGGGTGGCAAGGGACGCCGCACATGCGAAAAGCTGGCTAAAGGTGCTGCTTCCCTGACGATGCCTGCACATCGTCACGGCGACCTGGTGGTCTTATCCGAGCTTGTCGGGACCGAATTTGACATTCCACCGAAGCGGTTTTTTGGCGATCACCGCCATCATCAAGTCATGAAAGCCAAGCGGTTTTTCTGTCTCTTCGCTCATGAAGCGTGTGGTGTGCCGTATCCGAGACTCAGCCAGTTCTTGCGGTTGTCGACGGACGGAGCCCGCAAGCTGGCGCTCGGGATTTGGGTCAGTATGGATGAGAGTAGTATTGTTGATGTGTGGCCGCGTTTGGTGGCAGCGTACAGGTCACGTCAGGGTCATCTCGCCATCGTGCAAGGAGAAACGAAAGAATGAACGGAAAGCACCGTGCAAGCTGGTTGTCGGAGATCATCTCGGAGATACAGAGGTACGCCAAACAGGCCAACAAGCGTGCGTGTCCGGAGGCACCACACGTCCAGCAAGCGTTGACCAAGCTGTTCGAGGCGCGGGATATTGCTCGGGGATGCGACGAGGCCGAGCCTGGCGATGAAACCTCGGCCGGCTAAGGTTGTAGGTGATAGGCCGCTGCGACGGTCGCACGGAAGGCATCTTGGGCGTTGTCGCCAAGGCGGCGGGTCACCACGCCCTTTTCCTTGATGGTACAGACGTTCTTCTTGTCAGCCTTCGAGAACGTCACTTCGGCCTGGCCACGTTCGGGGCCGGTGAGCCCTTCGAGTAGGAGCCAGATTCGATAGGCATCTACGGCCTCGGGTATGAGATAGGGCCGGCGATCTGACGAGCCTGTGTCCGCGATTTCGGGTGTGGGATGGTCGCTCACCGCGTTCACTCCATGGTTTCGGATAGACCAACGAAATCGAGGGTGCGCACGGCGATCGTTCCGCAGGGTTTCGGGCGACCATAATCAGCGCCGCCCGTGTAGACGACGAGGTTGGGTGCGATCTGAACGCGGCCCGCGCTGTGGGTGTGTCCGCAGAGCACCACGATTTGTTTTTCCGGATGGTCATTCGCGGCGGCGAGTAGCACCTTGCCCGTGGCTGCGCACGCGAAATGTGGCAGGAAAGCGTCGTCGCTGACCTTGCCCTTGTGCCAGCAGGCTGCGGCGAACGGCGGCACGTGTGTGGCCACCAAGACCCTTCGGGCTTTCGACAGGGCGGATTCAAGCTTTGGTTTCAGGCAAGCGGCAGCCTCATCGCCGAGTTCGTGGAGCTTGGCCAGGCGGACGGTGCGATGTTCGAGCCAGGACAGTTCGGCGATTTTGAGGTAGTCGTTGAGCATGACGTTGGAATGGACGTAGTCGCCCAGACGACCGTCGGCCCAGCCTTCGTGACCCACGAGCAGCGTATCGTTGCCGAGATCTACGGGCGAGCAGCTTGGTAGGTAGTGAAGCCAGCGACTTCTCCGGCATTGCTCGGCTGCCATCTGCCGTACATGCCTGATGCTGCCGTGATAGAAGTCGTGGTTGCCGAGTACGATGAAGGTCGGCAACCACAGACCGTCGTCGAGTTGGTCGAGATGTTCGTGCAGGGAAGTGGCCTCCGAGATGTCACCCGTGATCACGAGCCCGTCAGGTTTAGTAGCGCGAACCTGGTCGAAGAATTCTGGAAATGAATCGACGAAGTTGAGGTGTAGATCGGTTGCCCAGCAAAGTCGTTCGATGGCCTGTCGCACGTTTTCGAGGATAACGCGTTATGCTTGAGCGCGCAAGAAAATGCTTGCGGCGACAAGCATATGGTGTAGCATGGTTGGCCATGGTTTTCGCCAACGAACGAGGTAATCCGTGAGCACCAAGAACGAGCATGCGGTCGCGCTCGGGCGGCTCGGCGGCCGCAAGGGTGGACTTGCGCGCAAGCGCGCCTTGACCAGCAAGCGCCGCAAGGAGATTGCTCGTTGGGCTGCACGAGTGCGCTGGGACAGGCGATCTAAGATGTCGAATATCGTCAAGGTGGTAGTCCGTGTCGATGGATCAGGCGACAAGAGCCGTTAATGGTGAGACCTGCACCCGGCAGATCTCTGGACGAACTGGTGAAGGCTTCACCGAGATGTCTGTAACCCTGTTTTGTCCCGAGTGCTCTCGCATGCTTTTCACCAGGGGGTTCGAGCTTGATGGACATGGTTACATCTTCCTTCTTTGCTCGAACCCCGTGTGCTGTTTCTGGCGGCCGTACTAAAGATCGTGATGCCCGACTATTTCGACATTCATTCCATTCGTGTTGCTTCGATCTTTCATGATCTGGGCGTGCAGCAGTGGCGTTTGGAGCAACGTATGTTGGGCATCGAGGTCAAGGTGCCGAAATCCGAATCGCAGGAGCCGGAGAATCAAGTCCCCGAAGTCGCGGAGGAAGGATGATGCATGTCTGTTACCACACCTGGTTACACATTCACTAAAACCATGCTTATCCGGTTGACAACCCCAAGTGATTCGAGAGGAGAACAACGATGAGAACGCACGGACCTATCATTCGCAAGCTCGGGCATTTTTGGGCAAATGGCGCCTCGACAAAGGACGCTGCCGAGGAAACAGGCGTAACTATTGCGATTGCCCGCAAGTTCTTCAGGGCTTTCGGCGCCCACGACAAAGGTTGCCCATCGTCAACCGTCGAGGAAGTTATCCGACTGCATCTGAATAGGCATTACCGGCTCAGATAGGCTGAATGGTCGTCAACCGGATAGGCATGACTAAAACGATAGAGAATGACAATGGTTGATATTTCTCCTGATATGGTTATCTTGATTCGCGCAGCTCAAGCGGGCGGGGCAACAAGATCTGGGAACGTCATTGTTCCTCCAGATCTACAAGACTGGGCTCGCGAAGTGTACCAGGTCTTCCTCGACAAGATCATCGAAACTGGCATGGAGGCTGCGCGTGTCGACTACTGCAAGCCCAAAGCCGCGAACAAGCTTCGTGGCTCCCTGGCAGGTTTCGAGGCTTGCCGGGGCAAGTCGCTTCAGGAGATCGGCGCTCTGCTTGCCGAAGCTCGGGCGCAGGAGATCGCCGCCCGTGGTGGCGACAACGAACGCTACTGGGAGCTGGTCTGCCGGTCGCGGGAGATCGAATGGACGGCGAACGTGCTCAGCGCCATCTTGATGTCGTCGGGACAACCCACGATCGTTCCGCCCACCTGCCGGGGCGTGCTGCACGCGCACCGGTTGCTCGGTGGGGTTTCGCCATGACGCTTTCGGAGCTGCATCCCATCTGGCGGGAAGTCATGGCGTGCTTCGAGGCGCTTCGTCGTCTGGGCTTTTCCGCCGACGATCTCTTCATGTCGCGCAGTCCGGACGGTCGGATGGGCATGTATTTGCGGAGCGAGAACTACCTGCTCGTGGCGAATCTTCCGGGGGTGAACGCGTTCGCGTTCAAGGGGCGTCCCAATGCCGAGCTGGAGGTCGAGTGGCGCGAGGCTGCCTCGGCCTGGAACGCTGCGGCCGACAAGCCGGAGTCCGTGTTGCTATGGGAGGGTTCGTCGATCTACCAGCATGGGCCTGAGCTGCTTATGGATTTGCTGAGTCATGGGATTATGGTTCCCGCTGCGGCCGACGCGTGAAAGGACTTGACAGCGAACGCGAAACTACGTCAGATCGTTAGCTAACTTGTCAGCGGTGCTGGAGAACTGGAGAACGGATGAACTTCACGGGAAAGTACGCGTCGTGCGAGGTCATGATCGATGATATCGATCAAAGCGCGGTCCAGCAGATCTACGGGTTCTTGAACTGCGAGGTGTTCGCCGGCTCCCAGATCCGAATCATGCCTGACGTGCATGCCGGCATCGGCTCGGTGATCGGCTTCACCGCCACGTTGGGGGAGAAGATCATCCCGAACGTGGTCGGGGTGGACATCGGCTGCGGCATCGCGAGCTACTGCCTGGGGCGAGGCATGCCGCTCGACTTCGATGCTCTGGACAAGCACGTTCGCAAGAGTGTGCCGAGCGGGTTTTCCGTTCATGTCGCCCGGCCGAAGTTTCTCGGTCTGGCGGATGATCTGCTTTCGCAGGCGGCGCGCGTGGCCCACGAGACGGAGCAGGACGAGGCACGCGTGCTCCGGTCGCTCGGTACCCTGGGAGGCGGCAACCACTTCATCGAGTTGGGCAAGGACGAAAACCGGGATGCTTGGCTCACCATCCACACGGGCTCGCGCAACTTCGGGCTCAAGGTGGCCGAGTATCACCAGCGCAAGGCGAGCCGTATGCCTGGTAAGGGCGATGTGCTGGCATACCTCGAAGGCGAGGAGGCCGCGCTTTACTACGAGCACATGAAGGTCGCCCAGGAGTACGCGAGGATGAACCGTGTGCTCATCGCCAGGGCGCTCATCTCCTTCTTCATGCCCGAGGCTTGGGACGCGTGGGAGAAGACGTGGGAGGAGAGGGAGCTGGATGTCGTGGAGAGCATCCACAACTACATCGACTTCGAGGATCGGATCATCCGCAAGGGCGCCATCTCCGCGCACGAGGGGCAGCGGGTGGTGATCCCCTGGAACATGCGCGATGGGCTCATCATCGGCCGGGGCAAGGGCAACGCTAACTGGAACTGGTCGGCGCCGCATGGGGCAGGGCGGGTCATGTCGCGGGGGGCGGCTCGCAAGAAGCTCGATGTCGCGGACTTTGCGAAAACCATGGAAGGGATCTGGACCTCGTGTGTGGGCAAGGCAACGCTCGACGAGGCACCCATGGTTTACAAGGATCCGAATACCATCGAGCAGGCCATCGGTGACACGGTTGATGTCGAGCTGACCGTCAAGCCGCTCTACAACTTCAAGGCGAGCGACCAGTGACGGGTGAGATGTTGACACCCGAGGAAATTCTGAAGTGGCTCGATGAGGCACTGCAAGCCGATGTTTGTTTGCAGGTACAGATTGGTCCGCGCATGGTGATAACAGGATCCATTCATGTTTCAGCGCGTTCGGGATGCAAGCCGGAGATCTGTTCGACATATCCGACCGTGGGTGCTGGGATAGTGGATGTACTGGCCGCTCTGGATAAGCAGAGATGCGTGAAGCCCCTGCCCGAAGATGATGCCGAAAAGTGTCCTGAGTGTGGAGCCCCCGTTCGCGCGAAAGAGCTGAGTGAAGGTGGTGGTGTGGTTTGTACACGTTGTACCTGGTGGTTTTGTTACTAGGAGATCGTCATGATTGACGGAAAAACCATTGCCGATTTGCGTATCCGCTTGCTCACGATGAGGGTGGCGGAGGCCAAGAAGAAGGACATGCGCTCCGGGAAGTGCGACCTCAAGCCGCTCTACAACTTCAAGGCGAGCGATCAGTGAAGGATCTGAAAGAATTGTTCGGGCGTTGTGGAGCGGGGATTCTGATCCTGCTCGTGAAGGTGGGATTCAAGCTCATGGCTACCTTGGTCAAGATGACCAAGGCTCTGAAGGTTGGAAAAGTCGGGCTCGCAACGGTTTCGTTCGCCAGTTACGCGTACATCTTCACCTGGAAGTTTGCGTTGGTGCTGATGGGATCGATTTTCATTCACGAGTGTGGGCATGTTTGGGCTATGCGGCGTTGCGGAATGCCGACGAAAGGGGTTTATTTTATTCCCTTTCTGGGGGCGGCAGCCGTAAGTAGCGAGGGCGCCTTCAAGACCCGAGCGACTGAGGTCTACGTGGCCTTATGGGGACCGGCGGTCGGGATGTTGCTGGCCGTGCTGGTTGGCTTCTGCTACTTCCTTCATCCCGATCCTGTGCTGGCAGCCGTGGCAAGTTGGATGGCGATGATCAACCTGTTCAACCTGTTGCCGATCAGCCCGCTTGACGGCGGGCGCGTCCTCAAGTCTCTCATGTTCTCCGTGAACCGGTTCCTCGGTTTGACTTGGTTGGCAGCGGGGATCTTGGTGGCATGCGTGTTGGCGACCAAAGCCAACCTTGGTCTCTTCACATTCCTGGCAGTCATCGGCTTCTTTGAGTTTGCAGGCGAGCTGTGGCGAAAATCCGAACGGATGCGTCGGTGGATTGCCAAGAAACGCGACGAACACGAGGAGAATCACAAACGCGCCATCTTCATTCTGAAATTTCCATGGGTGAGTCGGGAGGCGACTCCCGCTATATGGAAAATGGAACAACAAAATGCTAAAAACGCCGAGAAAGGCATGATTTGGTGCGACCGTAAGCTCGCTACCATGTCCGGCAACCAAGATGTTCCTTCACTGTCTGTGTTTGAGTTCGCAGTGACAGTGTTTTCGTTCTTAGGATTGGTTGTCATCCTGTGGGCATTGATGGTGTCCATGAAACACGTTCCCGGAGCCGAGGTTGCCTTGAAGTTGTTGGAAGGATGAGACAGTTGTAACGGAATCGAGAGATGGTGTTGATGTCACGATGCAATTGTGACGCGTTTTGTGACGAGCCTGTATGCCCGGTTCATGGGCGACTACGCAGTGATACGGATGATGAGGTTGTCATGCGTAACGGGAAAACGTGTTGTTGGTACCATGCTACAGGAGGAGCGCATGACAACTCCTGCGGTGGTGACGATGCTGCACTATCGGAACGGGGTATCATTCACTAAGGAGTGTTAACCATGATTGACGGCAAGACCATTGCAGATCTCCGGATCCGCTTGCTCACGATGCGGGTGACGGAGTCCAAGAAGAAGGACATGCGCGCCGGGACGCGTGACCTCTTCGTCGAGGCGCTGTTCCCCGCGACATCGAATCGCGTGTTCTACGAGATCTTCTCGCCCGTGATCGGCGAGCTTCTGGCCATGGCCGATGGTTTCGGCAAGCTCCAGCGCGTGCGCGAGTTCTGCCGTGATCTGCAAAACGGCGGCAAGGGCTTCGAGCACGGGCAGGGACTCGACCCGCGCCGGGCGTTCGATGCCCTGTGCTCGGACATCGAACGGATCTTCCAACAGTTCGAGGAGCTGGAAACCATTGCGAAGGAAACTACCATCGCTCGCGTCGACGATGATGCCCCTTCGCCGGTTGCAAAGGATCGGCAGCCATGAGGCCCGTCCCAAAATCCATCAACGAGAAAATCGTGCGAGGTTTTCTTGCACAAGAGATCTCCGCGCAGGAAGCCATCATCGACAAGGTTCCGGTCTTCGGGAAACGTTATTGCGATGCGGTCGACAAGATCGAAGACCTGGAAGATGTTATGGAAGCTTTGAGCGAGACGCCGCGCCGAGTGAGGTGAATTCATGGGCATGTTGAACGACTGTCGTGACGATGGGGAGCGTGTGATCTATGCCGATGAGTACGGGGCCATGGAGGGGCGTCCCGAAGCGGTGCGAGAGAAGCACGCCATGACCTGCGTCGAGATCTACCGGAGCGAGATGCAGAGTCTCGCGCACATGCCGCTTGTCGAGCGGCAAGCCATGGCCAAGCAAGCCGTAGATCGCGAGCGTGAGATGCGGCTCGGGTTGTTCCGGTCGCAAATGGGCCGGGGACGGCCGCCCAAGGTTTCCAGGGGACCAAAGCTTTCCGAGGAGGCCCTGGCCAAAGGTCCGAAGGTTGTGCCGCCAGATGAATGGGTGCCCGATGGTCTACCCCAGAATGTCGCGAGCTTGCGCGAGAGCATCCTTGCGTGGGCGTGCAAGGCCGACAAGATCAATGCTGATGACTTCCACGCTCCCCAGAATGTGGTAGCTCGCAGGCTGGCCGCGCTGGCGTGCGTGTTCGTGGTGAAAAACCGGCGCTTGGCTGCGGAGATTTTGGATCTCTCGCGTTCGTCGGTAGGGGCCATGTGTACCCGCGCACATCCCGAGGACATCGTAGTGGCGAGTGAATTTGCCGCAGGGCTCAAGGCAATCTGGGCGAAATCGACAGATCCTTGATTTTGCTAGCTAACGATGCCAGTGTGGCGAACATGCCCACGAAACGCAAGATTTTGAAACGTTCTCATTCGCGGCGGCTCGGGGAGCCGTCGCTCCGGTTGACCCTGGGGCAAACGATCCACGAATTGCGCGAGCGGAAGGGTTTGTCGTTGCGGGCCCTGGCTAAGCTGGTCGGCGTGTCCGCACCATTTTTGTGCGATGTCGAGAAAGATCGTCGAAAGGTCAGATCGCTCGATGCGTTGGCCAAGGCGCTCGATGTGTCGCCCGAGAAGCTGTGTGTGCTCGACAACCGGGTCACAGCCGATCTGAAAGCCTGGATCGAGAAGAACCCCGAGGTGCTCGCCGTGTTGCGCCAGATGTACACGCAAGGCTACCAGGACGTGCCCTTTCTCATGAAAAGGCGGCGAGGTGTCAGATGAAAAAAGTGGAGCTGTTGGTACAGGCGTCCGGGTACATTATCGTCGAAGTGCCCGACGACGCGTGGGGCAAGTTAGAGCCTTTGCCGATGCCGCTTCCTTTGGATCGCCTACCGGCGGGCGTTGTGTGTGAACCGGGAGACTTGGTCAACAATCTGGAGTTCACGGTCTTGGATTACAACGTTTTCGACGATCCGGATGACGATGATGATGGCGACGGTGAAGGTGACGAGGAGGCAAGCGAGACATGAAGAAGAGCGCGCGAGCCGCAAAGCCGGCTCCCAAAGCCGAGGCGTCCAGGCCCATACCGCCCGTTGCCGATATCGAGGCGATCCGTGCTCGGTACCAGCAGCATCTCGATGACTGTGCCTGGGCGGCTGTGTGCGGCGCCGGCATGCTGGAGAACATGGTCCAGATACGCAGCGTCTACGTCAAGAACCTCATCGCCGAGGCTCCGTGGATCTGCGATTTCGCGGACAAGCCCTTGGCCAAGCGAGATCTCTTGCTCGAACAAGGTCTTGAGCATGCCGTGCGGATGTTTGGCGCGGCAGAGCTGGCGGCCAATAACTTGCACGAAAATCTGAGGATTTTTCGTGTCTACATCGATCAGCTCGATAAGGCGTACAGAGAGATCGAAGCTGCCAATGGCATTTCAGCCTTCAAGGCGATTCGACAAACCGCGCGTCAGTTTGATCGAGAACGGCATCCCAGCAAGGCCGATCTGTGGGAATACGTTCTCAAGTATTGGGAGACTATCAATCCGACGGTGGTTCGGATAGCGAGGTGGAGGTTGTGGCCAGACGACAAGGAAGAGTCGTTCATGTTCGACGAAAAGGAGCAGGTCTGGCGGCACGCGGTGTCCGGTTCGGAGATCCGAATTGGTTCGTCGTTCGCCATAGCGAAGTAGGGCGCGGGGGCAAACGGATGGTCAAGTACGAGCTGCACCTGTACACGGGCGAGCATTGGTTGGAGACGAGGATCCGACCGGGCAAGGGCAATGCGCCCGGAAGGATCATCGCCATCACCTGGGCAGCGGAGGTGGCTCCTCGGATGATCGGAGAAGGTGTGACCCAGGCGGTCTTGCGAGTCGTGACCGCGAATCACAACAAGCCGATCTGGAATCTCACGGACTTCATCAAGGCGGCCGGGGAGATTTGCACGTGCTCCCAGCGGCTTCGTGCGTGTGGTGTTCACAGCAGCGAGTGTCCGATTGGAAGCCTTTCAGCCTATGACATCTGGAGCCAGCGATGAAGGTCACGTTCACCATCACGGCCGAGGGCACGATCACTGCCGAGATACCGGACGACCGTTTCACCGAGTTCATGACGTTCGTCGAAGATCATGAGGCGCGCGGTCCCCTGGATCCGAGCGACCTGCCGGACTTTTGTGGGATCGACATGGCCGACTTGCCGAATCAGATGAAGTGGGAAATTGACGACATCTGGTGGAAAGACCAAGGAAAATGAGCGAGCTGGTAGCCATCACCGACCTGCACCTGGGCGACAGGGATCCCGAAAACGGCTCCGTGCTCACCTCGCCCAAGGTGCGGCAGACCTTTGCTAACGTGCTCGGCGAGCTGGTGGGGTGGACCATCGACACCCTCGTCATCACCGGAGATCTGTTCGAGGTGTGCGTGCCTTCGCGTACAGTGAAGCAAGATCTCCTGCATGAGACAACTTGCTTCGGGCTCTACAACAGCACGGTTGAGGACGCGGGAGCGTTCTTCGCCGAGCTGGGTAAGGTTATCGACATCAACCAGCTTGTCTGGGTACCGGGCAACCACGACTTTGTCTTGTATCGCCGTATCTGCGGCAACGGCAGCCTGGTTCGTCCGCGTAAGCTGCGCGAGGACGCGATCTGGCGGCAAGATGCCGAGCTGGCAAGGCTCTTTGGCTCCGAGATCTCGAATATCGTCGCCTCGTTCCCGAATTACGTTCGTGAATGCTCGGCTGGCTGGCCTTTGGCGATCTTCACGCACGGCCATCTTTTCGACAACCAGGTGCTCAAGCCCACTGCCGGCTTTCTCAAAGCCCTGGGCCTTACTTTGGAGACAGGGCACCTATGGGATCCAATCCCGGAGAACATCGACACGGATGGCGGCTCGTGGACCAAGAAGCTGGTCGAGCTGACGAACCATCGCGTGTTCGAGATCTGGCCGCAGAACTTGAACCTGGTCGCGGAGGCTGTCTACGACTACGTGCTACGCAGGAACACGAGGGTCTTTTGCGCCGACAGGCCCGAAAAGCCCATGGTAAGGCTCATCAAGCAGGCATTCGAGAAGATCAATCCGTCGAGTAGTCTCCGAGGACGTCTCGGTTGGTATCTGGACAACACCTTAGTCGACATCGCTCCGGTTGTGCCGCTTGGAGGCGACAAACTGCTACTTGGGAGCGACAAACCACCCTTGCATTCGTTCTTCGTGTGTGGGCACACGCATGATCCGGGCGCCTGGTTGCATGAATCGTTTGATGGTTTGACCTTCGAGATCTATGATCTGGGCGGCTGGACCATGGATGCTGCTAAGAATCGCGACAACGTGCCGCACACGCATGCGATCGTGTGGAACCACTTTCCAGGTGCGCCGTATTGTTATGCGCTCAATGTGGGGAAGCCGTGACGAAGTTGTTCGATACCGTTGCCATTGCCCTCAAGCGCAAGCGTCTGGTGCCAGCCACCAAACGCATCCAGCACGCGAACGGGCAAGTCACCTTCGTCTGGCACGTCGACGACAACGATGATCGTTTTGTGTCGATGACGGATTCGGCGAAGAGCGAGAGCGTCTTGCTGATTACGAGGGATTGCATGTCGGTGGAGGCGAAGATCTCCCGCGACCGGGTATACATTATCGACAAGGTTGTTTCAGATCTGAACAAGCTTGGGGGCGGAGATGGGCGGGTGCTCAAGGCTGGCGCGAGCGAAAGGAGATCTTGATGTTCCTGGTGCGCGCGTTCCTGGAATTTGACGTGTTCCTCCTGGTTTTCTTGACCTGGGAGGTTGCCGTGCCGATCTTACGTGGACGGCCCCGGTTTCCCATCTGTCGATGGATCGGGCGCCGGCTGCTGCGTCTGGCTCCCAAGTCCACGACCACCGAGACCTTGCTTGAATCTTCGACACGTCGCATGCGCGAGGCGAAGGTGCGTCTGGACGCCGCGAAGACTGATCTGCTTGCTGCCGAAACAGAGCAAAAAGCTCTGGAGATGGAAGAGGCGACGAACGAACTGAGAGAAAAAGGAGGAGACCGATGAGTCACGAGACCACCCCCCGCAAGACGAGTTCTGGTTGGACCGTTACCAAAGTGATCGCCCTAGTCGCCGTGCTTGCCACGGCAATTGTTCTCGTTTCCATGATCCGAGGCGTCTTCGAGACGGTCGATGCCGGCGAGATCGTCGTTAAGCAAGGCTTCTTCTCGGGCGAGCTGACGTTCTGGAAGGATCCTGGCCCGAAGCTCCAGATGTGGGGCAAATGTACCCACTACAAGAAGTCGTCGCAATACTGGTTTTCCAGCCGAAACGATCAGGGTACGCAGGTCGACCAGTCCATCCAGCTTCGCTTCAACGACGGTGGTCACGGCAAGCTTTCGGGCAGCGTGCGCTACAACCTGCCGTCCGACGATACCAGTATGAAGCTTCTGCACGAGCGATACGGCTCCCAGGAGGCCATCGACCAGTCGCTCATTCGCACGACCTTCGAAAAAGCGGTCTACATGTCCGGCTCGCTCATGTCGAGCACGGAGTCTTTCGCGGCGAGGCGCAACGAGCTTCTGGGGCTCATCGAAGATCAGGCCGAGCGGGGCGTCTACAAGTCGTCCTCGTCTTGCGAGCGGCAGATGGATCCCGTCACCAAGTCCGAGAAGACCGTGTGCGTGGTCAAGCTGGAGCACGATGACAAGGGTCAGATTGCACGCGTAGAAGCCTCCCCGCTCGCCGCCTACCACATCACCTTGACCAACTTCTCGATCAACGAGCTGTCCTACGACAAGGAAGTGAGCAATCAGATTCAGGCGCAGCAGTCCGCCATCGCGGCCATCCAGACTTCGGCCGCGCAAGCTCGGCAAGCCGAGCAGGGCGCCATCACGGCGGCCGAGAACGGCAAGGCGCTGGCGGCGACGGCGAAGTGGAAACAGGAGGTCATCAAGGCCGAGAAGGTGACCGAGGCCGAGCAGCAAAAGGAAGTGGCGAGGTTGGCCAAGGAAGCCGCCGAGTACAAGAAAGCCGAGCAGATCTTGTTGGGCGAGGGCGAAGCTGCACGTAAGAAGGCTGTCATGATCGCCGATGGCGCACTTGAAAAGAAGCTGGCCGCGCTCATCGAGATTAACGGCAAGTACGCCGAGGCGTTCGGCAAGCAGTCGCTCGTGCCCGAGATTGTCATGGGCAGCAGCGGTGGCGGAAACGCTGCCTCGAATGCGGTTTCGCTGGTGGACATGATGACGGTCAACACGGCCAAGCAGCTCGGGCTTTCGTTGCGCGTTCCTGGAGTGCCGGGCAAGTAGCGAAGGGGTTGCCATGTCGTTCATGCGATTGACAGATCACGAGGCGGCAATCTGGGCGGCGTCTTTCATCCACCATGGTGCCGACTACAGGGCCGTCAATGCCGCCGCACAAGCTGTCGCGGATGCTCGGCGTATAGCCGGGGAGCTGGATAAGCGGCAGCATGAGGGTGTCGTGTCGTCCGAGGCGGCGCACATGCTGCGCGGGATGGTAAACCGGGAAGAAGCCAATCGCATGGACGACGACGAGCTGGGCAACGCGCTTGCGTGGCTCGATCACCGGGGGCACGACCAGATCGCCGACCTGCTGCGCGCTGAGTACGGCATCTTCTGGGAGAACGATCACGACTACACGAACGGATCTCTTGGACCGGCTGGCCTGGCCAAGCAGCTCGATATCTATTGCCCCGGCTGCGGCAGCCAGGCGGTCTGGCTGCGTTCAAGCGACGGCCGGCAGTGGCGTTGTGGCAGCATTGGGCACCTCGGCTTTCCGTTCGAGATTGATGGGGTGGAGGCCGTTCGTGCCAAGGAGTGGTACGCTAAGTGGTCGGAGGAAAGGCTCAAGAAGTCGTCTCTCTACGGGTACGTGATGCCGGCGACGATGGATGCAGTGGCCGAGGTCGGATGGCGGCTTGATGGCGATGACGACGACTTTGACGATGAAGATCCAATTGACGACAAAGATCCAGACGACGACCTTTTCGATGACGATCTTCCCGCTCCCGAGGAACCTTTGCACGGGCGGAGATCCGGGGATGAGCTAGTGGGGCAGTCGCCAGCGCGGCCTGATGATCCTCTAGGTCTGGCCGGTGGGCCTTTCGATCCGGGCAAGTTCGGTCGGTAACGAGATGAAGCTCATCACGGTCAACGATCAGTTGGCGCACATCCTGGCTTGCCATGGCGGCCGGGGTCGAGTCGAAGGTGGGATTCCGGTATGGATACACCGAGGGATTTTCTCCGTGAAGTCGCTTGCTCGGTACCAACGAACGCTCGATCGTCGGACCAAGCGCCGGCTGGCCCAGCGTGAGGAGCTGCGCCGTCTCAACGAGCACAAGGGGTGAAAACATGTTGACCCGAGATCAGAAAAGCTTGCTGGTGTTCGAGAATTTCGTTCTCGATCGTACGTTGCCCAAGTGGAAGGGCAAGAAGCCGCGTCGGGGTGTGGAAATCTTTCAAGGCTCGGACGACATCAGGGATTCTGAAAGCTTTGACGGCGAGGACAGCGACGTGGGCGACTTCATCGCAGGAGGGATCTTCACGGTCAACGAGGGCAACCTCGTCGTCGGGGGATCGTCCAAGGGACGCAGAGGGCCGCGCGGGCTCGCTCGGTTGAAGTTCTGGAAGAAGAAGCCCAAGGTCGCCAAGGTGACCATGACCATCCCGGAGTTCTTCCGTTCGGTTCGTGACGGGGTCGAGCAACTGGAGCTGGTCGACAAGCGCGCGGCGGGGTATGCGGCTGCCATCAAGGCGACGGTGGTGAGCGGGCAAACGGCTTTCCGCGAGAAGCTCATCAAGAACCTGGTGGCAGTGCGCGCCGAGACCCAGTTCCTCGCCATGGGGCTATCGAAGTATCTACGTGAGGAGACCGTGGTCGAGTTCGTCAAGAAGTGTCCCAAGGGTCTACGGCTCGACTTCATGGCGAATTTCACTCGGGTGATCCCTCCCGAGCTGCTCAAGCTCAAGGCCGAGGCCGACGAGCGCGGCATCTTCGACAACTACGTGGTGCTGCACTACGATCCGGCGGGCAAGAGCTGGGCCAAGACCGAGAAGGAAAAAGATCCGATCTTGTTCGGGCTCATGGACGGCCGGCGCTTGCTCTACTACATCGGCGACTGGGTTGATGAGTTCTGCGACCTGACGCTCGATCAGATCGCCGACCTGCTCGGCAAGAAGGTCATCGAGGTGATCTCGACCGACGTGACGGCCGACATTCGCGAGGCTGCCGGTACGGGGCCAGCGCGTGAAACGGGCAAGGCAGAAGGTTGACGGACGATGGATTGTAACGGACGATGCTGCACATGCGGCCGGTCGATAGGAACCGGCGGGTGTTCGGTGTGCAATGCGATGATCACCTTCTGCTGGTGCGGTCAGCGGATCTACCCGCCGAGCTTCGCGCACAACTGTCCCAAGGCATACGTCTACGGCGAGACCAAGGACACCCGACTGGTGAAGGCACCATGAAAAACGTGATTTCAAGGACGAGGTTTTGCGGGCGTGGTTCGACGTGACCACCGACCGCATCGTCAAGCAGATGCAGCTCTCCAAGAGGGATGCCGCGCGATACGTGGCCTACTTCAACGGTTGCAAGCAGGACGAAGAGTTCATGTCGCGGCGTGAACACTACGCCTTTCAAATTGCCCAAAAAATCGCCACGATGCCGTTCTCCTATGAACTTCTGTTCGCTTTGCTCGTCGCCTTCTTCATAGGGCTCTGCTTTGGCATCAAGGTCGGCAAGATGCAGGGCTTCTGGTAATCCGACAACGACAGTCCGACAACGACGCCGGCTTTTGAGATCTACCCCATGACCCGAGAAAAACTTCCCGGTACGCGCACGGGCCTGTGCAAACGCATCTGGCTCCGGTATCCCGATCCAGCCACGGCTGGTGAGGGCGGAGCACAGAAGCTCCTCGAACTCAAAGTCTACATTCACACAGGCGAGTACGAGGACGGTCGGCTTGGAGAGGTTTTCATCACGGCTGACAAGGCGGGTTCGCTCATTTCGGGGCTTCTCGATACCGTCAGCATCAGTATCTCGATGGGGCTCCAGCATGGTGTTCCATTCGACGACCTGATCACCAAGATCGCGGGATTGACTTTCGAGACCGAAGGCACGACCAGCGACGAGAACATGCCGCGCGTGCGTAGTATCACGGACGCTATAGCCCGATGGCTCAAGCTTCGGTATCCCGAAGGCAGGCGTGTTACCGGCTTTCACCGTGAAGGAAAAGCCTCCGACATAGAAGAACCACCCCAACCGACAGAGGAGAAACCATGGCCGAGAAAGTGACAGAGAAGCGTGAAGTGACAATTCCACTCGGGAACTACCTGTTCATTCAGGATGGCACGAGCGGCAGAATCAAGACCCACGTTGGCCCCATCGTGGTCAACCTGACGGGCAATGATGTGCCCGTCATTTACAAAAAAGGTGATGCCGGCGCGGGGCAGTTCGTTGCCTGCGAATCGTTGGAGCAAGCGATGCGCCCGAGCTACGTGGTTCCCGAGGGGTTCTACGCCGTGCTCATGAATCCGGCCAAGGAAGGCGGGCGGGTGGATGGTCATCCGGCCGACGGGGCGACGAGCGCGGCTCCCGAGCTGAACATCGGCCACAAGATCGTGATCCAGGGCCCGAAAATGTTCGCGCTCTGGCCGGGCCAGCACGCCAAGGTCGTCCGGGGCCACAGCTTGCGCAGCAACCAGTACGTCCTCGGCCGCGTCTACAACGAGAAGGAAGCACGGGCCAACTGGAAGACCGCGACCATCACGGTGGCGGCCAAGGGCGCCGAGAGCAGCGCACCCGTCGAGGGGGAGCAGGCTCCCGACCTCAAGCGAGACCTGTCGCCGAAGCCCGAGCAGCCGGCCAAGAGCGGCGAGCTGCCGATGCCCGCCGATCTGACCGTGGGCACCTTGTTCATCATCAAGGGCACCGATGTCAGCTTCTACATCCCGCCGACCGGTATCACGGTGGTGCCCGACCGGGACAACGTGAGCAACACCTCGGGCGGCGGCTACACGCGCGATGCCGTCAGCCTGGAGCAGCTCGAATACTGTATCCTGGTCGACGAGAACGGCAGTAAGCGCATCCCGCGCGGTCCGGCGGTAGTCTTTCCGCTGCCCACCGAGACGTTCGTCGTGGGCAAGGATGGCGAGCTGAAGTACCGGGCCATCGAGCTGAACGACATCCAGGGCGTCCACATCAAGGTGACCTGCGCCTACGAGGATGTGCTGCTCGGCAAGAAGTTCGACGAGGGCGACGAGTTCTTCCTGACCGGCAAGGAATGCCCGATCTACTTCCCGCGCAAGGAGCACGCCCTCGTGCGCTATGACGGTAACACCAAGCACTTCGGCGTGGCTATCCCGAGCGGCGAGGCCCGCTATGTGATGGATCGCAACACCGGCGCCATCCGCACCGTTCACGGTCCGGCGATGCTCTTGCCGAATCCCGTGAACGAGGTGATCGTTCGCCGTGTGCTCACGTTGCGCGAGTGCTCGCTCTGGTATCCGGGCAACCAGGAGGCCATGGCCTACAACCAGATGCTCTTCGAGCTGGCCAAGCGGGCGCCGACGACGCGCTCGGGGGTCGTGTCCGAGGGCGAAGTGGATCGCGCGACCAAGCGTCGAGGCGGAGGTGGCGAGCGCCTCAACCTCGGGGAGCCTGCTACCAAGGGCATCATGCCCCAAAACATGGTGGCGGCGGCCATGTATTCATCGGCACCGTCCATGCGCAGCTTCGTCTCGAACGACAGCTCTTCGGCCGCCGGGGAAGAGCTGTCGCGCTCGTCGAGCTACACGGCCCCGCGCACGCTGACCTTGAACACCAAGTTCGAGGGGGTGCCGCGCATCTGCATCTTCACGGGGTTCGCCGTGCTGGTGGTGAACAGCAAGGGCGACCGGCGCGTGGAGATCGGACCGAAGACCATCTTGCTGGAGTACGACGAGACCCTGGAGATCTTGTCGCTCTCGACCGGCAAACCCAAGACCACGGACAATTTGCTCGAAACTCCGTATCTGCGGGTGATGCACAACAAGGTCTCGGACATCGTCGAGGTCGAGACCGGCGACCACGTCACGGTGCAGATGAAGATGTCCTACCACGTTGATTTCCTGGGCGGCCAGGAGAAGAGCTGGTGGAACGTGCAGAACTACATCAAGCATGCCTGCGACCACATGCGGTCGGCCTTGAAGGGCGAAGCCCGCAAGATGACTATCGAAGCGTTCTACGGCAATCCGCTCGCCGTGGTGCGCCGGGTGGTGCTGGGTGAAGACGGTGCCGGCTACACCTTCGAGCAGAACGGCATGAAGGTCAACGATGTGGAGCTGATGGTGGTGGCTCTCCCGGACGCGACGATTCGAGGCCTCATCGTCAAGATGCAGCAGGACTCCGTGCAACGGTCACTTCTGGTGACCGATGCCACGGCCAAGCTCGATGCGACCAAGAAGCTCGAATCCCTCGCTGCGGAAGAGCAAAGGGTCAAGACCGCCACCGAGTTGGAAAACCGGCGACTAGATCTCGTCAAGCTCGATGCTCGCATCAAGGGAGATCTGGCAGCCATTGCCAGCGACCTTCAGGTGGTCAAGGAAAAGATCGGTTTGCGGTCAAAGCAGGAAGACCTGGACGATCTGGCCTTCCTGCGCGATCAGGAACGCGAGCGTCAGGCCACGGATGCCGTGCTTGCCGAGGCCGAGAAGAAGCAGCAACAGGTTATCGCCTTGCTCAAGGCAGAAGCCGAAGCCCTCGCCAACAAGTTCGGTTCCATCAAGGACGGACTCGCGGAGGCGCTGCTCGTGCTTTCGAACAACGAGACCATGGCCAAGATCGCCCAGGCCACGTCCGTCCAGCGTATCATGGGAGGCGAGGATGTTGTCGCCACGCTGACCAATATGTTCCAAGGCCTCGGGCTCGACAAGGCCATGCAGCTCGTGGCCTCGCATACCGGCAAGGGTAGCAACGGGAAGTCGTTGCCGGCGCCAGCGTCGGAGTAGCCCGCCTAGTTGCACCAACCAGGTCACGCGGGCTCGGGGTTGCCGAGCCCGCGTACCGTTTTCGTGGATCCAGGAGGACAGCATGAAATTCGATAGAGCAACACGTTGGATCGATGAGTATCAACAGCTCGGTGCCCTGTGGCTCCATGACGACAATCCCAGGCGACCGCACGCCCTGCTCACCTCGGGCAAGCACTCGAATGGGTTTTTCAACAGCGGGCTGGTTTGTGAATCGCCGTCCTTGATCGTGGAGGCCAGCGTCGATCTGTCCGGCGCGGTGAACGAGGCCATGAACGTGCGCTCGATCGACTGGGTCATCGGCCCCGCCATGGGAGCCATCGTGCTGGCGCACTGTCTGGCGCGAGCCATGCGCACGTTCTTCACCTACACGGAAGCCCGTGAGATCCGAACGTCGTTCACCGAAAAGATGTCGGTGCCCGACAAGCCTTCGGCCATGGTGCTTAAGCGATCTCATCTTTGCGTCGGTGACGAGGTGTTGGTGGTGGAGGATGTCATCACGACAGCCGGATCTGTGGAGGCTACCATCGAGGCCGTCATCCAGGCCGGCGGAAACGTCGCGCCCGTGGTCGCCGTGCTGGTCAACCGCTCGGGGCTCACGGAGGTCAAGGGAGGCAGGAAGATCGTCGCGCTCATCGACCGTCCCATGCCCATGTGGGCACCCGAGGAGTGCCCTTTGTGCAAGCAGGGCTCCGAGGCGATCCGTCCGAAGGGTGCCGAGAATTGGGCGCGTCTCAACGCCGACTACTAACCGAGGAGGAATCACACCATGCAAAAGAAACTAGAGCCCGCCGAGCGACTCATCGTGGCCGCTGACAACATCGACGTGGTTGACCTGGCCGCCAAGCTGCAAGGCACGGGCGTCTACCTCAAGGTGAACTCGGCGCTGCGCGAGCGCGGCTATCCGCTCATCTTGCAGATCCGCGAATTCGGGCTGCGGGTTTTCGCTGATCTTAAGCTCAACGACATTCCCGAGACGCTCGCGACCGATGGCCGGCTGCTCGCCGCCGTGGCCCCCGACCTGGTCACCGTGATGTGTTCGGCGGGGGTCGCGGCGATAAAGGCGCTCAAAACTTGGCTGCCGGACACCGAGGTTCTGGGTGTCACCGTCCTGACTAGCATGACCGACGACGATTCCCGAAGCTTGTTTGGTTGCACTGTACCGGGAGCCGTTCGTAGGTTGGCGTGTTTGGCCAGGGAAGCTGGCATCGATGGTCTCGTGGCATCCGCCAAGGAGGCGCAAGATCTTCGTGAGATCTTGGGCAAGGATATGTCCATCAACACGCCGGCTATCCGTCCCGCCTGGGTCACGGTCGCCGGCGACGATCAAAACGCTTCGCGGGTCACGACACCGGCCGAGGCCATACGGCTTGGGGCCGATCGTATCGTAGTGGGGCGTCCCATCGTGCGGGCGCAGGATCCACGCACGGCCGTGTTGCGCACCATTGAGGAGATCGCCAGCGCGAAAGAGCCGGCAACCTAGTTAGGAATGAACGTGGAGGAACAGACGATGGAAGAATCGGAATTTGGCAGGTTGGCCCGGCAAGGGCTCAACACACACCTCGAATACGTGCGGCGGCGCACGGAAATCTTGGCGATGCTCGATCGGATAAGTCTCGTGCTGCGTGAGGAGTTTCAGATCCCCGATCTGGAGCTGCGTTTCCGGGCGGACGGTGGCTCGGGTAACCGCAACGAGGGATCGCTCAGGTTCGTCTGCATGAAGACCACGAAAGATCGCCGACAGCATTGCGTTGATGTGGTGGATTTTGTTCTGCCGTCCGAACAAGGCGAGAAGGGTCGTCTTGGCGACTACGATTTCGAGACGGTGGAAGACTTTCAGCAGCTTTTGGCCGAGGAGATGAGGCGACCACGTTTCGGCGTCCTGGTAAAGCAGCTCCTTGACGGCTGCCGGTTTGACGTTCCCAAACTCCCGGACTCGGCACCGCCGGATCCGATAGGAAACCGCAACTTCATACCACCACCCACGGAGGATCCTGATGACGGCACATAGCGAAGCGCCCGTTGCCCTGTTCGATCTCGACGGTACCCTGGCTGACTTCGACTGGGCCATGCGAGAACGTATGTCCCAGCTTTCGGGACCGAATGAGCCCGCCATCTGGAACCCGGATCGCGAGGACGACGAGCCCGAGCACATCAAGCAACGTCGCCGCATCATCAAGAGCGTGCCGGGCTTCTGGACCGGGCTCCGCACCATGTCCGACGGCTTCCAGCTCATGGGCATGGCACATCAGATCGGATTCCGTCTCATGATCCTGTCGCGTGGACCGTCCCAGAACTCGCTGGCGTGGAAAGAGAAGATCGACTGGTGCCGGCAGAACATCGCCTTTCTTCACGAGATCACGCTCACCGAGGACAAGAGCCTCGTCTACGGACGCGTGCTGATCGACGACTGGCCGCCGTACATCGAGGGATGGTTGGCCTTCCGCCCGCGCGGCCATGTCATCATGCCGGCGCGAAGATGGAACGAGAAATTCCATCGCACGAACGTCTATCGTTACGTGAACCGCTCACAAGATCAAGAGGTCATGGGTATCTTGACCGCGCAGTTCCAGCGCCAGGTCGATGGCGCTCCTCGGAGCTAGGTCATGGGGACCATCATCCTTATTCTGGTAGCTTTTTTCTCCGGAGCGTTCGGTTTGTACGTGGGATTTCGTGTTGGTGCCAAAGCCATGCTCAAGCTCAATTTGCGATCTGCTTTGAAAGGAGAATTTCCTCCCGAGCATCTGCCAGCACGAACACGGGCCTGGCTTGAGGAAGAACCATGAAGCTGTGGCAGGGCGCCCTGGTCATGCTCGGCAGCGCATCATCCGTGGTTGCTCTGGGCGCGTATGTCCTGGGTACTGTCGGCGATTGCCGCTTGGTCTGCGTCACGAGCCGCGAGATCTACGAGTTTCGCGATTCACGTCTCGGTGGTGCGAGGGTTGTCTCGAAGCCACGCACCAAGCAAGAGTTCGTGCTCGTGTGTGACACCGATTCGCCGGAAGGACTTGAGCTGCGAGCGAGCACGCGGGTTGATGGAGGAGCGGGACCGTGAACCGCGTGCGCCCACCAAACGTCAAGCCTTTGCCCTTCGACCGGCGCACGTCCACGGATCCATGGCGCGAGGTGGTTCACATCGAGATTGCGAGACCCGGCAAGCACGGTGCCCAACCCTGGGAGCTGACGCTCGAATGCGGGCACACGGTTTGGAGATCGCGGGGTGATACTCGTGACAAGGTCGCTGCCGTGGCGCGCTCGCTGCGCACCGGGAAACTACGCCTGGCTCCCAGGAAGTGTCGCTGCCTGCACTGCGGTCTTGCTCTGCGGTCGGAGGTGCCAGCGCCATGAGGTGTGAGATCTGGGATACCGTCACCGACCGGATGATTCGCGTCGACGAGGATGCCACACCCATTTGCGGTGAGGACTTTTGCGACGACTGTGGTGATTGCTTGGGATGTGCGGATCCAAGCGATCTATGCCGTTACGACAAGAACGGTTTACATCACTGGGTTCGCTATGTGTCACAAGGTGTTGACGGGGTTGGCTAACAGTGATAACGTGTGTTCCAATATGACGCAGAAGCTTACCACCAACACGCTGGTGCCCGAACCCAAGCAAGGTTCGCGGGAGGCGCCCGCCCTGGAGCTGCCGAAGGTTGGCGAGTGGTTCTGGGTCGCGGAGGAAGACGAAGACGAAGACGGTGAAGAAGGCAGGAAACCGTGGCTCGGGTGTGTCGTTCATCAGGGCTCGAACTACGTCGAGCTACATGGTCCCGCCGGCCGGAACAGTATTCACACGACCCGCATACATGTCGACGGAATCGACAAATGGCTCAAGCGCGAGCTAGATCCAAACAACATCATCACGCGTAAGGTCGACGAGCAACGGGGCATCATCGCGGGGTTGACGGACGAGCTGCGCCAGCTCATGTGCAAGCTGGCGCTCGGGCTCCGGGCGGCCGACAGCGAGACCCGAGCCATCGCCGTATCGATCGGTGGTAGCGCGGAGGACTACAAGAAGGCGCTCATCAAGGCCAAGGATAAGACGGCTCCGGAAATCTTGAAGAAGATCAGCGAAGCCTCCGAGATGATGGCTTGCTGGATGCAGGCGCCGATGATCCCTCTCAAGGCTGACACTTCGGCTTTGCAAGACCAGATCGATCTCATCAAGAAGCGCATCTTCGGAGTCGAGCTTTACGCTGGGCTCATCGAGCAGGTGACCGTCGTGCAAGAAGGCGCACCGGCAGCGGCCAACGAGCCGCTCTGGCTCTTCCAGCGCCGGCACTACATGGACGAGGAGTGCCTCATCGACTACGACGCGGGCGGCATGACCTTCGAGAAGCTTGAGGATTTCGACAAGTGGCTCCTGCGGCCCCGGAACCTGGCGCGCATCCTACCGCATCCCCGCTGTCTGGTAGCGTTCCAGGTTCGGCGCAAGGAGAAAGAGGAACGTTACTGTCGGAGGGATCTGTCGCTCCAGGACTTCATCAAGATGGTCTTCGGCTACGGACACAAAGCTGACGAGTTGACCTACCTCTACATGCGCAACGGCGACCAGATCTACCGGCTGGAGACCGGTATCGAGTTCGGCGAGCGGCTCTTCCCCGATGCCGCGCATAGTGTGCTCGTGACCGGGAAGATCTACGCCATCAAGGACTTCAGTAACATCGAGCGATTGGCCACCGAGGGCGAGTACCTCGACACCAAGCGCCGGGAAGCCGAAGAAGAGCGGGAGATCAAGAAGCTTTCCAAGGAAGATCGCTGGCACTTCAACAGCAAGATCAGGTATCCGACTTCCAAATGGATCCTTTGGGATCACAGCACCGTCTACTACGACGACATCACAGCGTACGTCGGCGGCCAGCTCGAAGCCCACAACCGCCTCGTGCTCGTACTCCAGGGGCTCCTCGACCGGTCGGAGGTCTTCCATCCCCACCCAGCCTACAAGCTGTGGGTTCAGGCTGACTTCATGCGCGCGATCAAGCTCGTGTACGACGATTCTCGCGCCCTGGTCGCGGGTGACGCTCCCAACTTCGCCGCTTACCAATCGACGCTTAACTCGTCTTTGCACAAGGGCAGCAACACCGTGGGTCAGGATGATTTCTGGCAACGTGTCGAGGCCAAGCGACAGAACGAGCGTGAGTCGCGCAATGCCTGGCGCCGGCATGGGGAGTCCAGGGTCGATTGGATACGCTACGAGCCCGAGGGCAACCCCGGTCCCGGTCTCTTTGCCGTGGTGCAAGAGTTCTCGTTCGCGCGGGGCTGTACGTACACCTGGCAGCGCAAGCGCATGCGGCGCCGTCGCTACTGGTCGGACGAAAAAGGCATCACCGGTTGCCGTCTCGTCGTGCCCACAAACGAGCTGCTCAACCTCGACGCCTACACCAAGGGCGACTACCATAAGTTCTACGATGATCCTCGCACGCGCGCCGACTACCTGCCGTGGGCGCAGTTGCTCTTGCCCGCCGAGGAGTGGTGCGCGAACAAGGGAAAGAAGTGAGGCGACGGTGGTGCTGGGGATTAACACATGTCGATGAGCGAGAAATGTGGTTTCTGCGGCGAGGTTCACGGGGACGAGTGTCCCGAGTTCCCCAAACCTTCCGCGCCGTCCACCATGCCAAACGGCGCGGAGCATCTCGCCGACTATGCCAACAAGCCGCGCGTTTGGACGTGCAAGTGCAAGGCAAGCATCACGGCCACATCCTCGCAGGCGGCGGACGCTGATTGGCTCCTGCATGAGAAGAACGGTGTGCTCTGGGCGGACTGTCCTTTGTGCGGCTTGTCCGATCGTCAAGCCCTGAGTGCCGAGATCGAAGGTTGGAAGCGCCGGGGAAACCCGCGCGGCAACAACTAAGGAAATGCGCCATGCCGAAACCACGAGAACATGAGCTGAAATCCCATCCTGAATCGTTCGAGGCTGTCATGGACGGGCGCAAGACGCACGAGTTCCGCAAGGACGATCGTGGGTACCGGACCGGCGATCTGCTTGTCCTGCGCGAGTGGGATCCTGCGCAGTCTCGTCTAGGAACGGGCGATGTGCCGCACTACACGGGCCGGCAGGTGGTCTGTCACGTTACGTACATCTCGCACGGCCCGGAGTTCGGTATTCCCGAGGGCTACGTGATCATGAGCGTGATGCCCGTGTCGTGGCGCAAACCCGTGGGCAATTCGTGAGCTGAGAACACCTGGAGGGCACCATGGCACGGAAGTTCGTCACCTATCGCGGTTTGCGCATGATCTCGGGTTGGCCCGCGAAGATCCGCGCGGCCCAGCGCAAGACCACTTACAACATCGGCAAGGTCAAACAGCAACGCATTCGCTACGGCAGCGAACCCGATTTCCCTCCAGGGTTCGCCGATGGTCCTTGTCACGACTGCTTCGTGACTAAAGGAGAGTATCACGTTCCCGGCTGTGATGTCGAACGGTGTCCGTATTGCGGGCGTCAGGCCATTAGTTGTGGTCGTGACTCAGATTGATGCGTGGTATCGCTTGAACAAACACAAGGAGAAGCAACGATGAAATATGCACAAGCTCTGGCTGATGGTTTGACCGCCACCGGTATTCCAGATCACCAGATGCTGATTGCTCGCATCAAGGCAGAGTTGGCGATGATTTCGGTCGAGGTGTCCCTGTTGCTGCCAAATTGGATCCGGATTTGTTGGCATGAGCGAACGCTTGTTATTAACAACGCTATGGGGAGAACGTTCGGCATTGCGCGCATGGAAACTACGCTGGGCAAGGGCTGGCCTATGACCATCGTCTGGGCGAAGAATCAATCTTTCGCTGTGTCAGCCGTAAACACCGAGGGGGAATTCAGCGAGGCGCTCCAGGAGATCTTGTCCGAGAAAAGCACGGCAAGGATCATCGCCTACGTTGCAGCGATCCCCGGTGCGATACTGACGGAGCGGGAAATAGCTCTCGCCGAAAAGTCGGTCCAGCACCCCGAGCTGTTCAAGCCCTAGCCCATGAAGACATCTGATGTCCTGGCTGCTTTGTTCCTGTGGCAACCACATCAAGGACATGTCGCTCCCTCAAGAGGGAAAGGCACACATCGTCACTGACGACGATCTGGACGGCAATACTAATTACGTTTACAACACCGATCTGGACGGCAATACTAATTACGTTTACAACACCGTTGACATAAACGTGCCCAGGAGACGTATGTATGTCTGTCGTGAGTGTGGTCGGTTGCTCGTCGAAACCGCGCCCGGCTCCCAGATGTACATCTATTTCGTTCCCGAGACCGATCGCCTGGAGATCTAGCGACACTACGAGCAGTCGGCGGTCAAGATCTATTGGTCGCTGGACCTCCGCTTTTGACACGGCCTTGCTCCGGTGCCATGCTGAACCAAGCGTCGCCGAGACCCACCCCGAGGCGGCAGCAAGGAGTTGTCCTACCGTGAGGCTCGTCGAGCTGGATCCACATTTTCTCGTGCGCAAGCCCGCGACCGGTGCGGACATGCGCCACGTCCTCGAACGCACCACCGATCTGTCCGTGGCTGACGGCGTGCGCTTTCTGTGTCCCAAATGCTGGAAGGACAATGGCGGTTCCGAGGGCACCCATTCAATCCTGATCCCTTTTGCTGGCAAGGCCCTCCACGAACGCGGCTGGCAGGTCTCGGGCACGTCGTTCTCCGATCTCACGCTCCGGCCGTCCATCGCAATCTACACCGAGAAAGGGGGCTGCGGTTTTCATGGCTTCATCACGAATGGCGAGGTGATCTCGCTATGATGAACGTCACGTGGAAGTGCATTCCCGGACAGTTTGATTTCGACGACATCTACCAGGAGATGGTTGATCGCGCACCGGTGCAAGGCGCGCATTTCGTGGAGATCGGGGTGCTGTTCGGCCGCTCGACGTTGTTCCTGGCCGAGGCAATCAGGCGATCTGGTAAGCAGATCCGTTTTGATGCCGTGGACAGGGCGATCTGGGATGCGAAGTCGCTCCTTGCCACGTTCGATCGCTACTTGGAGCAGCAAGTTCCGGTTTCCGATCGCCTGCCGGGTCTGCGGCAGATCTTGGAGGAAACCCCCAGCATCGGCGAGATCGTTCCCCGCTTCCTGGCAATGGCAGGCTTGTCCGAGTATGCGAACTTCGTGATCGCGACCGGACAAGCGCGGGCTGAGACCTATTTCGACCGAAGCCTCGACTTCGTCTTCATCGACACCGAGCACACCTACAAGGACACCACCGAGCTGCTTTCCCTTTACGTGCCCAAGCTCAAGCCCAACGGCTTTCTGGCGGGACACGACCACACCGACCATTGCCCCGAGGTCGCGAGGGCCGTAAAGGATGTCCTTGGACAAGCTCCCATGATCCGGCGCAGCTCTTTTCTTTGCGACATGTCGACCTTTCGAGAGGCAAAAGCCGCCGGCAAGGACAATGGTTAGCCGGCGGCCATGGCCCAGCGAGCGTTTCCTTCTTTGAACCGTGCCAGGCACTCCGTGAAGCGCGGCCCTGCCTCCCACACGCGGCAATCAAATAGCTCGCGAGCGAACTCCAGCAGCTCGTAGCTGAGACCATGGGCAGCCGCGACCGCGCTTCGAGCTTCATCGGTCAGCAGGTCGCCGTCAGCTTGAGTGTGGCAGACATTTCTCGGCACGTAGAACAGATCTTGCCATCCGAGGGCATCTTGAAAGAACAGCATGGATTCATCGAAGCGATCGACGAGTCCGACAATAGCAAATTCGTTCAAGAGCAGGTGTTTGCCATGCTCTAGTAAATCTCGGTTTATCGTCGCCGCTTTCATCTCGCCAGTCAACCATCTTAGTTGGTGGTTGTCCAAGTGTCCGTAGTATGGATGTCTTATCCACTGAATGAACGACAGGTGTTCGTCTTTCAGACAGTTGAAGAATGGATGAGCTTCACAGTGCTTTATGTAGAGATACAGGGACAACGCGGCGTCTAATGGATCGCGCAGCATCGTGACGTATCGACATGGCTTGGTGAAGTGTCGGTGGAACCCGTAGCTGAAGTGACCACCGACGTATCGGTAGCCGTCACGACGCCGCTGTGAAATCTCGCCGAAGTTTTCCTCCGTGTGCTCGCAGGTGCCGCCTATGACGAGGGCTTTCCCAGGTGGATAGTGCCGCAAGGCAATCTCGTGGATCGTGGTTCCCGCAGTCTTGGGAATGTGAAGGAAGAGATCGATCATCTCATTTGATGATGCGCCTCGGGCGGGGCTTGGTCTAGCAACATGCTGCCGGTCGAGGTACGATGGCCTCCAGGTGCAAGACTAACGGACCAAAGTTTGTGTGATGAGTCATCCCATTCGCATCCTGTTCCTCGACGACGACCAAAGACATCTGGCTGTCGATCGGTACTTCGACGGCCGGCGAGACTTCGTCATCGATCACGTGTTTCTCGCGCGGCAGGCTATCGAACACCTCGGCACGCGGCGATATTTTCTGGTTTGCCTCGATCACGACCTTCCCAAGAGTCACGAGCGCCTCATCGGTGTGCCCTACGAGTCCGGGCAGGTCGTGGCCGACTACATAGGGTCCATGCCCCGGAAGATGTTGCCCGCGTGGGTGCATGTCCACTCTCACAACGAGGCCGGCCGCGAACGCATGGCTGCCGTAATCTTGCAGGAGGCACCCCAGGTCAAGGTCACGGTCGCCCGGTTTGCGCCGGCCCTGGCTTACTGGGATCGGGTTGCGCACTTCGCTCAGAAATGGAGTCAAGCATGACCGGAAAACACGATGTTGCTGGCAACGAAATCCCGTTGGTGTTTCCCACACCCAAGCAGATGCAATGGTCATCCGAGGCATTCGTGGAAGCCTTGAATCTATCGACGTTATCAGACTTCATCAACGGTTACCCCTCCGTTCCCGATGAACCCGGTCTCTATGCCGTAGTAGCGCCTGATGGAGTTACGGCAAAAGTTGTTGAACCATCCATGGGAGCACACGAAATTCGTCGTATAATCCTGCTTGATGTTGTCAGGCGGCTAATGCGAAGTTTCTATCGAGACTGTATTGAACGAAACATGTCTTTCGATCAGATCACCGAGAAAGCTTTTCCCCAGCTTTTGGTGTTGAAGAAACAGTATCGCCTGGAGAAGTTGGGAGGTTGAACTATGATGCGTGTTGTCGGCTACAGTCGCTCCCAAACAGGGAGGATTAACTTTGAGGTGTAGTAAAGAACAGGCAACGATAGCGATTGGCATCTCTTTCCTTGGGGGTGTCTTGTTCGGCCTTGTCGGTCTTCTCGCCGGACCAGTGTGCCTTGTCGTCATGTGGTTCTTCCAGAAGAATACAACCACGTCGAAGTACGACGTTCCGGAAATCTGGGGACATGCACAAGATCGACCATGCAACTGCCGCTCCTTGCCATGTGTGTGGACGAAGGTAATGTCGGACGGTTCGTGGTTGAATGTGGAGTCTTGTCCTCGCTGCGGGTGTTACATGGTGAAGAGGTTTGACTATCACTGTGTCAATGTTTCGGTTCGTTGTGAGATCTGTACGAACTGTGGTCGGTACGCGAGGCCGGTTCTCGCTCGTGATGAGTGTGTCGAGCCCTCGACTGTCGGGGGTTGTTTTGCTGGAGCCGTTCTTCACGAACACGTTTCGCCTCTTCCAGGGAAACTAACAAAAGTTGTGGGTGAATCATGACCATTGTAGAGGGTTTCGAGTTCTACTTCCCGAAACAGGCGAATCCTGTCATCAAGACCGTCACACTGATTTGGTCTGCCACGGTGCGAAGGTACGGACAGGCGGAGTCCGTGCTAATGGCGGAGTTCGTGGATGACTGGGGAGTGCGCGAAAAGTGGTCAGTGAATGAGCTGGAGGATTCCCTGGCCAAGGGGTTCATCGTACCCAACGAGAACGGCGTACCGCCCAAGGCCAGGAAGCGGTTGCAAAGTCTCGCGGTCGGCAGTCTGGAAACGCACATAGATCCAAAGAATATGGTGGCAATCAAGGCTCTGGGGCGCAAGGTTTTCGCTGGCGTGACGAGCTGGACGCACAAGCTGGTTGGACTGGTCGATGTCGATGGTAAGCTCGTGCGCAAGCAGACGATCGTTGACGAAGCCACAGAGATTTTGCGACAGGGCGGTTTCGTCACATGATGACGGTCGTTGGCTACAGGGATCTACGTCCGCTCGACTGGCTGTCGGGCAAACGCATGCCCCTTCCACCCGGCGAGGGGCACATCTGCGACCGTTGCGGCGCCGAGCACGCCATCGTCTACGAGGTCGAGGACGACACGACGGGGAAGGTGTATGCTGTGGGCTCGGGCTGTGCGAAGCAGCAGTTCGGGTTCGAGCCCGACAAGACTGAAGAAGCCAAGCGGTTCATCAAGGCTGTGAAGAAGCAGATTGCGGCCGATCTTCACGCCAAGCGGTACGCGGCTATCACCGAGCAAGCCCGGCAGATCGTGGACCAGGTCGTGGGGCTTGTAGTCCCCACGATCACGCGCGAGACGAGCACGAACAAGTACACCGGTCGGGATGAGATCTGGTGGGCTTGCCAGGACAACCGACACCTGCAACTTGGCTACGAAGCGGAGGAAGCGGCGCGGGGCATGGTGGTATCAGGCTGGTTTCGCAACCGCGTGGAGGAGCTGGTGCCGGGCGAATGGAAGGACGTTGTCATCGGTAATAATCCGGACAACCCGAGAAGCCATGCGGTTGCAATGTTTCACCTATGCGCCGCGCGGGCTATGAAGACGCTCTACGAGATGAAGCGCACGACGTTCTACTAGGGATCCATCGTGCCGCCGATGGCACCGCAGAGGATTTTGCGGGTGTCGGTTTCGTTGGCGACCTCGATGCACAGCCAGTCTCCGATCTGCATCCTTCGAGCCTCGAAGGGCGCCCGCCCTTCATGGAAACGCTCTGCTGACACATTCATTTCCACACCGATAACCCGAAGCGAGAGCAATCGCAAACCCTCGCTGACAAGCGGGTGGATCATGAGGAGATCTGGTGTGAAAGGTACTTGTGTTTGTATGGTCACCTTGGCGGCGCCGTGCGGTTCTACATGAATGACGCCGAGACCTATGACGGTTCTCTTGGTTGGTGAACGGCTATGGCGAAAGTTTCCATGATTGTCGTTGACCAACTTGCCCTTCAAGGTTGCCCGGAATTCAAGTGGCAGGTCGACTTCGGTCCGAAGGTTGCAAACTGACAGTGTTGCGACCATACCGCGCATCATAATGTCGCAGCTCAGGTCTTGTGGTGGCAACTTTTCATCGAAGAAAAATGCGTGAACAGCACTAGAGGATATGAGTTGTGAATTCCTGCCTACTTTGATGTCTGTGAACAAGAAATCGCGACTGACTTGTTCCGGCACGGCGATGTTGACGAGGCGAAACGGCCCCTTTTCGCTGATGACCTGGATGTTGGCGCAACCGTTGGCGGGGATCTGAACACCCTTGACGACGATCTCCTCGTCGGTCTCCAGCTCCAAAAGCTTCGCGACAGGTATATCGGCAATGTCGCCGTCGAGAAGGTAGGCGTCAGCCTGGTCGATGCACCAGTTTCGCTCCTTGGCCAGCTCGGCGGGACGGGCGCCCAGCTCCCGGAGCTTTTGCAAGCACGTTTGGTAGGACCAATTGGTGACGGTTTGAAGACGACGAGCACGCGTGGTCAAGTTCATGGGGACTCTCCTGTCATGGACCAGCCGTCCCTCGCGCCAGATGGTCGTTGGAGGTTCCATGGACCAGCAGCAGTCTTCAATCTACGAGTCTTGCGGGGGCAATCCGCTTCTCTACTCCGTCCTGCGAGAGACGGGCAGAGATTGAAGGCGCGACAAGGACGCCAAGGCAAACCGTATCACTCGCACCGCACAATGACAAGATCAGATCTGACCTCAGTACACGTTCTTCCGATCGCCTGCGCGCATGACCATCACAACGAGATCTTGGTCGAGAATGTCGACAACGATCTTGTAGCTGCCCACTCTGTAGCGCCAGTAGCTCCCCAGCCGTGACCCTTTCAACGCTTTCCCGAGTGTCCTTGGGTCGTCAAGTGGCAACACTCTTTCCATCAGGTAGGCAACCAGACGTCGCGCCACCTGCTGATCTATCGCATCCAGGTTGCGAACCACTTCCGCAGAATACAGGAGTCTCCAGGGGCGAGGCATGTCGTTACCCGAGACCGTAGCGAGCCATCACCTCTTCGTGGGTGAAAACCTGTCCGCCGGCTAGCACCTCCTCTTTGCTCTTGTCCGCCAGGAACACGTCTTCCATCTCATCGAAGTTCTCGACGAGCGCCTGACGCACGTAGAAAGACTTGGTTCGTCCTGTCTTCTTTGCTAGTGCACCAAGCCGTTTTTCCATGTCACGGGGCAATCGTACTGCCAACATGTGTCACCTCTGTATGACAAGTATAACACGTTTTGCCCGAGAACTTGTGCTTGATAGAGCCGCCACCCGGAATCGAACCGAGCAAGTATGTCGCCTGCAACACCTTAGCGGCTTGGTCTCCCCGGCGGGACTCGAACCCGCAAGCTCCCGTTTAGGAAACGAGCGCCAGTTCCATTCTGGCTTCGAGGAGAAAGCCCGGCGAGGTGGCCGGGGAAGTTGATCAAAGCGGCGGTGACAGCGAGGCGCCCGCTACGGCTGTAGCGGTGCCCGCCAGTAGTTGGCCCATTCGGGCGGTGCCTTGCGGTCGAGAGGCACCAGGATGTGCGGCAGGTTGTGAGGCTTCTTGGGCACCGCGCGAAGCCTCATGCCGGCCTCGGCGAGGGTTTTGTCCGCCTTGTTCCGGTTGCAGTCCACGCAGCAGGCGGCGACGTTCTCCCAGGTCGTTCGGCCGCCCTTGGAGCGAGGCACGACGTGGTCGAGCGTCAGCTCTTCGGTGACGAACCTGCTGCCGCAATACTGGCAGGTGAAGTTGTCGCGGGCGTAAATGTTGATGCGCGAGAACTTGATCCTCATGCGCTCGCGCTTGAAGCTGCGCACGAGCTTCACGACCGAGGGCATGGGCCAGGTCTGGCTGGCGCTTCGGATCGTCTTGTCGGCGCTGTACTCGACGACCTCAGACTTGCCAAGCAGGACGTCGCAGAACGCCCGCTGCCAGGAGTCGACCCTGAGAGGTTGCATGCCGACATCGAGAACCAGAACTGCTGCGGTTGACATGATGACTGTTTCCTTGTGTTGCGGCGGTCAATGTTGCGGGGTTGTTTTCATGTGGTGCCGAAAGGGGGAGTCGAACCCCCAGCGCCCGTGAGGGCACACGGGTTTGAGCCGTGCGTGTCTACCAGTTCCAACCATTTCGGCATAGTGTTACTTAGGGAAGCATCGTAATACCTTTTTCAACTTCTGCATGACAGTTTTTGCACACCAATACACATTTCTTCCACTCAATCACAATTGCCTCCCACGATCTTGACCACAGGTTTGACGTGCCTAGCTGAAATAGTTTGGTGTTCCTGTCCCTGTGATGAAAGTCCAAAGCTCCTGAATACTTGTTGTAGCCACATAGAAGACAACACCCTCCCGACATTTCTATGAGTCTGCATCTTCGTTCTTTTCCACGTTCTACGGTTCTCTCTGCATACCGCCTGCGATCTTCAATGGGGAGTTGGTGATAGTCTCGCATTCTCCTTGATGGTCGAGACGGATCGTCGACTTTGGTGTTATGGGCGCCGAATGGCGAGCAAAGTAGACAAAATTTTCGCGTTTGAAGGAACCTGATCTTGCCGTCGAGTCGAATGCTCCAGGGTATTCGGGCACCACATTTCCTACACAGTCTCTTTGCCCGCACGGAAGGATTTGAACCCTCAACCCGTTGGTTCATTACGCCTAACTGCTCTGCCAATTGAGCTACGTGCGGATACCGGCGTCGCCTGTCAATGAGCACACATCATTTTACCACTAAGCTAAGACACTGTAACATTAGGCTATTGTTGGTAGGGGCAGAAGGGTTTGAACCTCCATCCCGGTTTCCCGGACCTGCTTTTGGACGATGCCCCTTTGGTGGGGAGGGGTAGATTGACCTACCATCCCTTGGGCCGAAACCCGCTGGTGTCTTACGTTAGACGACCTCCCCTCATTTGTCAGCGGTAGAGCGGTAGCTCCGACACCACCTTTCTGACCGGGCGACGGTCGTTCACGAGGGCGATCCCTATAGCGGTTGCCTGGCCCGTGTACGGGGGATCTACCTCTTCGATGAGGGTGTGGTCCACCTTGGCCTCCGCGAGCCTGCGCGCGAGCGTACGAAGCCGGGGCTCGTCGGCGGCTTGCAGGAGAACCACGTGGGTCTCCGGCGGATGCGGCGCCTGGGCGCCGGCTGCATGGGCAATCTGCGCGGCGGCGAAGCCCCTTGGGAGATCGGCACGCGCGATGATGTAGGCCGTGGGGGGGAGGGCGGGACCGGTGTTAATGGATCGAGCGACGCATGTTCCCAGGATACACACGTTTGAGATCTCGTCAAGGGGCTTGACAGAAAAGCCGGTCATGGCATCATAGGATCTCGCGCTGGGAACTGGCTCAGCAATGAACGGCTCGGCTAACTGGATTGCCCGAGCCGTTCGCTTTTTCAGCGCCCTGCTCGATAGGCCCGAGCTTTCAAGGCGTGGGCATGTCGGCACAGGTCGCATCGGCAACCGCACTGCCCGCGATATGGTCCCCAACGTTTAACCTCTGGAATCATGGCTGCCATTTTACCACGCTTGTACTCGGGATGGGATTCGGACCCACAACAACAACGTTCTGAACGTTGGGCCTCTTCCAGTTGGGCTACCCGAGCATGTTGTGGAGGAGAAAGGAATCGAACCTTCACGTCTTTCGACACCGGGGCTTAAAGCCGGCGCGGCTGCCATTTCGCCACTCCCCCAAGACAATTGTGCGAACAGCGGGGATCGAACCCGCAGTGCTCTTACGAGCCCGGCACCTCAAGCCGGTGCGTCTTCCAGTTGCGCCATGTTCGCATGAGTGGGGACACCGGGACTCGAACCCGGAGCTTCTTGTTCCTAAGACAAGCGCCTCGTTCCAGTTGGGCTATGTCCCCGTAGTCCGCGAGGGAGTCGAACCCCCAACCCGTCGCTTATAGAGCAACTGCTCTACCCATTGAGCTACCGGACCATTGTTGTCTCTGCGGTGCCACCGAGAGTTGAACTCGGGCTTCTGCCTTGACAGGGCAACGTCAGTTCCGCTTGACCATGGCACCATGTTGACACTTCCTCGAACAATAAAACCGCCTTGTTCCGATTCGTATACCCCATCTGTATTTATATCCTGCTAATACAAAACTTTCAGCACAGAATGCACAACACAGGGTTACCACTGTTCCTCGTTTGATGTTGTGTTTGCTTACATGTTGACCTTTCATCGTCTTCTCAAGGTTAGAGAATTGGTTGTCCTGCTTGTTTTCGTTTTTGTGGTGAACCTCTTCCCTCAAGCGCATTACTTCGCCGGTGTTCTGCCACCACACGAGATGGTGTTCATAGCACTGGTTTTTCGCGTAGATTTTCCCAGGGTATCCAGGAGGGGCGATGACCTTCTTGTAGGTAGACATTGCCAACACCTTACCATTTGATCGGGCGATGAAGTCCAAAATTGGTTGGAGGTAAGGGACTTGAACCCCTCTCTTCGGCGTGTAGGACCGAGGCACAACCTCTATACCAACCTCCAGTAGTGCGCGCAGCAGGAGTTGAACCTGCGGCCTTCGCCATGTCGAGGCGGTGCTCTTCCAGGCTGAGCTATGCGCGCGTGATCAGGAACGTACGGACTTGCGCCCGGCGAGTTCTCGGGATGAAGCTTCGATGGAGCTGCGCACATCCTCGGGCAGCTCGCTCATGTCGATCCTTCTGCCCTTGAGCTTTCCCGTGGCCAGCTTGCCGATGACACCGAGGAACTCGTCGCGATCTTTCGGGGCGAGCGTGCTCAAGAACATCTTGGCCTGGGTCGACATCTGGATAGCCATGGTCTTCGGCCTGCTTGTCGACTTTCGCCTTTTTTTGGGCATCCGTCAGCTCAAGTAGGACACGACCTCGTAGCGGTTCGAGGGCATCTTGTGCCAGGTCAGCACCCAGGAGAATCGCTGACGCTCGGAGTCCCGGTGCTTATAGACCGTGCTCATCCGCCCCTCGCGCCCGCACAGAATGAATGCCTCTTCCTGGGGATCCTCGGCCGAGAACCCGTGCTCGTGCATGAACTCCATGATGGGGCTCACGGGGATCGCCTCGAAGTAGGTGTTGTGCGTGAGCTTCGAGAGGAAGTCGTTCACGGCGTCCTTGTCGTGCTTGAGGGTCTTCCGGGTGGCAGCCATGGGGTGGCCGCGCTCCCCTAGACCGAGATCATTCGGGCGATCACGAAAGCTTGGCATGCCTTTATCCTGCTCCTGATCTTGGCGACCGTCAACCCGTTACGAATGCGCTGCGTTGTGGCGCCAGCGGGTGCCGCCCCCGCCAATCCTGGCTTATGAAACCTGGTCGAGCTGCTAGGCTCTGGCGCCGTGGTGTCCCCGCCCGGAGTTGAACCGGGAACTCAGGTTTCGTAAACCTGTGTGATATCCAGTTTCACGCACGAGGACATGGTACCCGCGAGAGGACTCGAACCCCCACAGACTCGATCCGAAGTCGAGTGCCCTTTTCCATTAGGCGACGCGGGCATGTTGTGTGATCCCAGGGGGACTCGAACCCCGCATTCCCGGCTTGAAGGGCCGGTGTCCTGACCGATTGGACGATGGGACCGGGTGGTGATCTCGGGGGGATTTGAACCCCACATTCCCGCCGTGAGAGGGCGGTGTCCTGAGCCGGGTTAGACGACGAGATCGTGTGTAGTGTCCTCGGCCGGAATCGAACCGGCAACCTCGACGTTCGGAGCGTCGTACTCTGATCCATTTGAGCTACGAGGACGTTTGGTAGCTTCGGTGTAAAAGTCCAAGCCTCCCCACCTTCGTCGCATGTGATGCTTCATCCATTCGATGAAGTGTCGGTAACAACGACCGCAGTATGCAACCGCGAACTCTCGAAACAGGTGTCCGGTTGCTGGGTGATAAGGCCCACCACAAGCAAAGCAACGCATGATTTCCTTTCCGTGCGCCCGGCAGGAGTTGAACCCGCAACCTTCCGTGTAGAAGACGATTGCTCTTGTCCATTGAGCTACGAGCGCATGTTGATGAATTGGAGCCCGCCGGCAGGATTACCCCACCCCGAAGGTATTCTAGTAGTGACCCCGCGCGAGGTCAGGAACATGGCTTATTAGGCCATCGATAGCCTTCCAGTGGTCTGACGACCACAACGGACATAAGCTCCGGGAACTGGGATCGAACCAGTGACTTCACGCTTAACAGGCGTGCCGCTTTCCTCTCGCGTACCCCGGAATATCTATTGAAACAACTTGAGCTGGTGAGAGGAATTGAACCCCCAACCAACGCATTACAAATGCGCTGCTCTACCTATTGAGCTACACCAGCGTAGCGGGGACCGGATTTGAACCGGTGAAACCTGGCTTATGAGGCCAGTGGGTTTCGATCTGACGTGAGCCAGACCTCCATACTTCCCTACCCCGCAGAGCCCACGCGGGGAATCGAACCCCGTTCTCCGGCTTACGAAACCGGCACATCACCATCTATGCTTCGTGGGCGCGTATCCGGTTCTCGCACAATCCAGTGCAGCGTTGTGCCTGACGCTGGAGAGCTGAAGAGGGTCGAGAACCGTGTGGTTGGAGCGACGTACAGGAGTTGAACCTGCGCAATGCTGCTTGGAAGGCAGCCGCCTTACCGTTCGGCCAACGTCGCATGTTGAGCGGATGATGGGACTCGGACCCACGTCGTCCACCTTGGCAAGGTGGTGCCTGGCCTCTAGGCTACATCCGCGTGCTTGAGGTTCCATCCCGGATCGAACGGGAGATGCTTGATTTGCAGTCAAGTGCCTTACCAACTTGGCTATGGAACCAGATCGAAGAGGAGAACGGTGGTCACGATCCACACAACCTTTCGACTGCCCTTGGTTTAGCAAACCAGGACGCCCCCAAGGGCGCTTCGCTCTCCAGGGGACCGGAATACAGGGCTGCTTTGGCTTCGATGAAGCATTGGTGCCCCAACCGGTCCTAGAGGAAGGCGGTGGTCTTGATCCACATGCCCGAGGGCACCATCGGTGTTCGAGGCCGTGCGTGCGTCCCTACACGTTCACCTTCCGTGGAGGAGAGTGGAGGTATCGAACCTCAAACCCGAATCAACGAGTTCGCTCCGGCTTCCAACCGGGCCTGACTCCCATAGTCAGCTCGCTCTCCATGGTGGCCCCGTTCGACATGCAGGCCGGGGCCGGCGCCTGGTTACCCTACCGCGCGGGCACGATGCGGAAGCGGGGTTGCTTCTTCACGGTGCCGGGCTTGCCGTACTGCTGACCTTGCAGCATGTACTGGGCAACCTTGTCGGCCGCCGCTGGGTAGGTGGTGAACGTGCCGCCGATGGGATACCAGCGACCGTCCACGAGTTGCTCTACTTGGTACATGTGTCACCTCCGATGATGTATCGGAGGGCGCTACAAAAAGTCCGTGGCCATGTCCCTTTCCTTTCGCTCTAGGTGATGTTCCAGCGATCCCAATGCTCGTACCAGGCCGGCATCAGCAGCTCGTCAAAGTCGCCGTGCTCGTGGTTGAGCAACTGCTTGGCCCGGCGACGGATTTTCCTGTGCGCCATCTTGCGGTAGTACCGGGCGATGCGAAGGTTGCAGCCGTAGTGCCGCCGCCAGGGGTGGAAGTGTGGCGACAGCAAAGGAACGACAATCTGGCCTTCGAGCGTGTCGACCACGCTCCTGGCGTCCCCATTCTGGTAGTAGGCGATCCTTCCGGGGCGGCCAAGCTGCTCGCTCTCGTAGGTCGCGATGAAGATCTCCGGAGTCAGCCGTCTAGCCTGTTCCAAGATCATCGTGTTTCGTTCGTACCAGGCATCGGAATGTGTGAACGCAAATTTCTTGGCCGTGCCGGGCAAGGACGGCAAGTGTCTGAGTCGGAATGTGCGTGCCATGTGAAGCCTCCTTATTGAGCTGACTTCATGTGGCACCTCCTTTCGGAACGATGGTTTCGAGCAATCAAGCACTGTACCTTAGTTTCGGTTTGAGAGGAAGACGGGAGTAACGATCTCCAAGCCCGAGAGGTCTTCGACCCGAGGCTCCATCCGCTTTCAAGACGGTGCTCGGCGCCATGCCGAGTTCATCTTCCAGGTGCGGGTCGTGAAGGAATCGAACCCTCGTAAGCAGGTTTGGAGGCTGCCGTCCTACCGCTAGACGAACGACCCAGAAATTGTGGGCAAAACCTGGCGAGTTGTTGGCGCGCGGGTATCTAATCCGCGTGTAGCCCGTATTCGAGCGAATCTTGGGATCCTCCGCCCGCTTTTGCCCTAGTGGAACCACGGCGAGTTGAACGCCGATTCCGAGACTGCCAGCCTCGTGTCCTCCCAGTTGGACGATGGCCCCTAACGCCGGTGCTCTTCCGCTGAGCTACAAGCCATCACTACGCGACCGATCGTCGGGACATGTCCCGACGCCAATGATCGTCTTCCGTATGCGAGCGATCTTGGACGGTGAAAGCAAGGCGGGGATCGAACCTCCGACCTCCGGCTGGTGGAACCACGGCGAGTTGAACGCCGATCTCGACGTTGCGAACGTCGTGTCCTCCCAATTGGACGATGGCCCCTAACTTGGCGGTTGTTTTACCGACTGAACTACCGGCAATCCTGCTTCATGGCTAGCAACATGAACCAGGGCTCTTGCGAGCTTCCGTATGCGTGCGCATCTGGGGGTCTTGCCGAGGAGGGTTTGAACTCTCCGATTCCCGCCAATAGTGGATCTCACCGGAGTCGAACCGGCCGCCTCCTGGTTGCAAACCAGGCGCTCTCCCAGATGAGCTAGAGACCCCGAAGAACCTTGCAATCAAAAACTTCAACCGCGAGATCTTGTAATCGTGCCGATCGCAACCTTCCCAACAACCTAGTATCGACAAAGGCTATTCGCTTTCGCTTGTCTCCACTTTTCTTGACATCGGCAAAACGAGCTATAACGTCATGGAGCCCATGTCCACCATCCTTGGTGTACTCAATCAAGGTTGAATGATCGGCAAAGTCCACGTACCTGCCACCCACCTTTTCTTTGTGGAAAACCGTGTGGTATTTGCGTTCAAGTATTGCCTTGATTTCAAGTTCGTCTTTGCGATACGCAAGATTGAGTTTTTCAGGTATCTCGGGATGTGTTGCATGCAATCTTGTTGCATTGTCGCCAAAGACCTTTGGCAGACATTTGTCACACCATTTGCGATGCGGTTCAATCGGTAAGCGGCATCCAGAACACCATTCCTTGCGTTTGATCCGTTTGGGGTGTTTGCGGTTGTTGTAGGATGCAGCATGCGACTGACAGCAGAACTTGCCTGTGGATCCGTGTGGAACCACAAAGATTGTCTGGCATTCTAAACATGTACTTTGCATGTTGTCGGAGTGATCGGATTTGAACCGATGACCCCCTGGTCCCAGGCCAGGTGCGCTACCAAGCTGCGCCACACTCCGATGTTATACTGACAAGGGTAACTATGCAACCATGTAGGATTAGGGTGACCGATGGGAGTCGAACCCACGATAGCTGGTTCACAGCCAGCCGCCTTACCACTTGGCTACGGCCACGGTCCCCATGTCTGGAATCGAACCAGCATCGGTCGCTTATCGAGCGGCTGCACGAACCATTGTGCTACATGGGGATGAATCACTTCGGTCGGCGTGGTGGGAGTTGAACCCGCATACTCCTGGTCCCGAACCAGGCGGCTTACCATCAAGCCTTCACGCCGTTATGCTGTCGTGAGATCTGGAGGAGGGACTCGAACCCCCAACATGCTGGTTCAAAGCCAGCCGCAGCTACCAGTTGTGCTACTCCAGAATGGTTGGGGGCTTGGGACTCGAACCCAAATCAACGGTGTCAGAGACCGCCACACTAACCAGTTGTGCTAACCCCCAAGACTGTGCCCCGAATCCGATTCGGACGGATGTCTATGGCTCTTCAGACCACCGCTCTTCCTATTGAGCTATCAGGGCAAATTGCGGGACTTGGCTTGTCCCGCCGCATGATGAACTATTCACTTGTCAGATATCCGAGGACGCTATCCTCGTTTGTGGGTCTCCACGGAGTTGAACCGTGTTCTTCCGAGTAAGAGCCGGGTGCTTCGCCGTCAAAGCTTGAGACCCAGGTGTGTGTTCATCAGTCTTTCGTTCCTCCTGTACCGCCAGTGGGTGTCGAGCCCACGACCTTCAGCTTAAAAGGCTGCTACTCTACCGTTGAGTTATGGCGGCGTTCTTGCTTTGGCGGGTGAGACAGGAATCGAACCTGCCGGCGGCCATCACAGCCAATGGGTTTACAGCCCATCCGAGCACCTTGCTCTGTCCCTCACCCATGATGTTGGGTGAGCGTTTATACGGTCCTGCTTCCATGTGCCTTGCCTCCTGAAATGCGAAAAGGCCGCCTCGGGGATCCGGGCAGCCTTCGTGAAGAATGAAACCTATCTTCCGTCAGCCGCCCATCGAATCCTCCCACTTGGTCCCGGTAAGTTCTGGGCGTGAAAACCGGGCGCTCGTATTGGGCATGGAAATGCGTGCATAGCTACCCGGCTGGGCTTTCAAGCCCACCAGATGTTGCGACCTATGCGCTGTTCTCGTCATAACAAGAACACTGTGAACGCCTGCCAAGCGTTTGTCAAAACAATTTTCGTCTTCCGTCGGTGATAAGGGCTTACCTGGTGGTGATCATCGGTGTGAGCATCGAAATCCGAGCTACAAAAATGTGCTTGCGGCTGCGCTCGGCCGGAGTACCATGAAGGTGCATCGGTACCTCCTTCTTGTTGGTCAGGTGTCCAAGAAAGGCGGCTTCGGTCTTCGCCCCGGAGCCGCCTTTCGCTTGTTCGTGGTATGATGACCACTTGCCGGCTTGCTGCCCCGTTCGACGGCGAGCCACGAAGGGCGACCTGTTAGCAGCGCAGGTCGCCCTTCGCCTGTCAGGTTACGGCGTGACCTTGCCACGGTGTCGCTGGATCCAGAGCGCGGCGGTGATGGCGGCGTTTCGGGTTTCCTGTTGATCGCGCCCGGTGAACGTCAAAGCGGCTCCCCAGGCCGGCCCGCTGGATTGGCTGGTGATGACCAGGCGATCTTGAACTTCGAGTTCGTTCAACAACCCTTGCAGCCTCTCTTCCAAGGCATCCGTGAGCCCGTCGTATTCGTAGGTGTAGACGAACTGCGGTTCAAGCTCGCGCTCCAGTTGCTTCTTGGTCATGCTGCCACCTTGTAGGTCCAGAAACGCGTGTGAGGCACGCCGGAAACGCGCACCATGCGAGCACCGCCGGCTTCGCGCTGCTCGGCGATCTGCTTGCTGTCATACCGGTACTTGGGATGTGCCTGGGGATCCTTCTTCCACTTCTCGTGCATGGCATCCTGCGCGGCTGGCGCATCCCACTGCACGGCGCCGTCGAGGTAGTCCGGCACGCGACCTTCGATGATAGCAGCCGCCAGGTCGAGCGTGCGCGCGGTGGGGGGCTTGCTCGTGGCCGCGTAGGAACTCACGATGCCTTGTTCCCCGAGCTTGCCGTGCGGCAGAAGCAGCTTGAGGATCCGAGATCGCTTGCCCTTGCTGGCATTCCAGATGGCCCTGCCCACGGCCAAGCGCCCGGCATCGTCGTGCTCCTCGGATTGCATGGCCGAGGCGAGCGCGTACTGCTCCAGGCTCACGCCGGCCACGGCCGCCAGGCCCTTTGCATTCGCTTCGACGACGCCGCGCTTGTTGACGACGTGGAGCCGGGTTTCAATGACAGGGGTGGTCAGGGACTCGATGACCGGTGCGATGCGAGCACGTCGCCAGAACGACAGCAACCCGAGCGTTCCGCCCAGCCCACCGAGGCCTATGAGCCACCAACGGGGCACGATCTTGCCGGTTGCCGTTGCCATGCGTAACTAGAACTTACCATGTTTCCGATGTGGGCAAGCTCGTGAAGTCGAAAGCTTCGAGCGCCATCGAGACTCTTGTTGTCTGGTACCGCGAGCCCTGTGCCGGGTAGGTCGAAAGCTTCGAGTGCTTTCGGAACTCTTGTTGAAACTCTTGTCGCTGCCGCTTCGCCCACAGACCGGAAACGTACTTGTAGTCGAAAGCTTCGAGTGCCTTCGGAACTCTTGTCGCGAGCTTGCACCTGCCGGAGGGAGCATTCAACCAACTATCGAAAGCTTCGAGTGCCCTTGGGACTCTTGTCGCCGCACGAGTAGACCGCGAAGGTTGAGGTGGGTCGAAAGCTTCGAGTGCCTTCGGAACTCTTATTGTGCGTTTGCCAGCAACCACCAACTTGTCAGCGTTCTCAGGTCGAAAGCTTCGAGTAATGCTTTCGGAACTCTTGTTGTTATACCAACCCCAATTTTCTCCGCTACGGCCGCGTCAAAAGCTTCGAGTGCTTTTGGAACTCTTGTTGCCAGTCATTACCCTCCTAGAGGATGTCGAAAGCTTCGAGTGCCTTCGGAACTCTTGTCGGCGCCTAGGAGCACGTATGGTAGGTCGCAGGCTTAGGGAATCGAAAGTTTTGAATGTTATCACATCGGTTGCCAGTCATGACACCCCCTTGTACTCGGTGTCGAAAGCTTCGAGTGCCTTCGGAACTCTTGTCGCGAGCTTGCACCTGCCGGCTGGAGCATTCAACCAACTATCGAAAGCTTCGAGTGCCTTCGGAACTCTTGTCACATGATCTCGTTACAAGTGCTGGGGTCGGATGGCTTCGCATTGAAAGCTTCGAGTGCTTTCGGAACTCTTGTCGCTTACATTGCGCGGACTCCCAGATGCTGGCATAGACAATCTTTCTACACTTCACCGAAAAATTTATTCCCATAGTTCTTTCTTTGCATTTCCCGTCCACAAGACAAGCAGACTCGAACTTCAACGTTCACCTGGAGAGGATCGGTATAGTCGTCAGTGTCGAAATACGCGTTGGGGTAGACGAAATCCTTCTTCCACTTGGAAGGGGTGCAGGGATCACCTGGCTTACCCTCTCTGGAGCGCGCGCAAGGGAGCACGGGTCTGACAACCTTGATGAGGTTGAGATTAAGAACCCCTTGTCGAGTTTTAGGGTTGCACGTTGAGCAAACAGCCGGTTCTTCTTTGACACATCTCATCTTCATTTCCTCATTCCAAGCAGTTGGAACTTTTGTCGCATTTGGGGTATCGATGCGTCTTCAACGATACCAAGTAGTCGAAAGCTTCGAGTGCTTTCTGAACTCTTGTTGCGGTGCTCCCAGAAGGTACTCCCAGAAGGTGCGCCCGCCAGCTCCAGTGAAAGGTCGAAAGCTTCGAGTGCCTTCGGAACTCTTGTCGTCGGACATTAGAATAACCTTGCGCGCTTGAAGTCGAAAGCTTCGAGTGCCTTCAAAACTCTTATCGCTAACGCATCTACGACGTCAAAGGTGATTCGCTCAGGAGTCGAACGCTTCGAGTGCCTTCGGAACTCTTGTCACTTGAAAACCGAGTTTGCTAGCCCGTAGACCTGGCCCCGGTCGAACGCTTCGAGTGCCTTCGGAACTCTTGTCACTTGAAAACCGAGTTTGCTAGCCCGTAGACCTGGCCCCGGTCGAAAGCTTCGAGTGCCTTTGGAACTTTTGTCACTCTGGGCCACGCGGCAGAAATCACCGGGCGAGAAGTCGAAAGCTTCGAGTACCTTCGGAACTCTTGTCGCTGCGCAATTACCAAAAACAGCGCAATTGCGTTCGGTCGAAAGCTTCGAGTGCCTTCGGAACTCTTGTCGCGACCGAGACGTCGTGCTAAACTGGCTGCGTGACGGCGTCTGTCTTCGGAACTCTTGTCACCACCCTGGTGAGAGCAGGGCTGCGGAATGTCCAATCCGGTCGAAAGCTTCGAGTGCCTTCGGAACTCTTGTCACCGGAGCTGTTGCGCCTTGCGACTGATGATTAGGAAGGTCGAAAGCTTCGAGTGCCTTCGGAACTCTTGTCACCACCGTCCGGGTTGGCCGGAGCCGCCCTTCGACATGGTGTCGAAAGCTTCGAGTGCCTTCGGAACTCTTGTCACCTTCCAGCGTCGGCCGAACGAGGCAAGCGGGTGGATGTCGAAAGCTTCGAGTGCCTTCGGAACTCTTGTCACCTGCCAAGCGGTGAGGCCAGAGAGAGAGGCGCTACCGTCGAAAGCTTCGAGTGCCTTCGGAACTCTTGTCACGGGGGTGATGATCGTGTGGCCGCTCGCCGTCTCCGCAGTCGAAAGCTTCGAGTGCCTTCGGAACTCTTGTCACAAAGCAGGTTGCCGAGCAGCTCGGCGTGAACATCAGTCGAAAGCTTCGAGTGCCTTCGGAACTCTTGTCACGTCCGTGAAGCCGTCGCGTGCCGCGCCGTCGCGCGTGCCGCCGTCGTCCGTGTCGAAAGCTTCGAGTGCCTTCGGAACTCTTGTCACCACCCTTGTTGTTCCAAAAAGCGTACACTTCCATGGTCGAAAGCTTCGAGTGCCTTCGGAACTCTTGTCACCGTCAGTGTGGGAACGCACACCAACTACGCGCTCCTGGTCGAAAGCTTCGAGTGCCTTCGGAACTCTTGTCACGGCACCACGGAAAATAGCAATCATTTCTTGCTGTTCACCATGGCCTTGCGAGCGGCTTCCAAAGTGAGAGAATCCGCTTGTTCGATTTTCGTTGATCCATCCGTGTTTTCGCCCTTTTGGGCGGGTCTTACGAACGTCAGCACCTCGCCCCTCGCGACCTTCGCCTGCTGCTCCATCGTGTTGTTGACGTCCTGATCCCATGTCGCCCCGCAACCGGGGCAGGTGTGCATGATCGATGCCTTCGGATCCCACGGATGCAGCTCCCCACATTCATGGCAGCGGCGCGTGTTGTTCTCGGGCGACACGACTTCCACCTGGCAGTGATACTTGGCGGCGGCCTGAAGTATCTTGAGACGCAGCTCGCTCGGGGCAGCGAGCTGGCGATTCGATCTCGCGCGTTCATCGCCCTGATCTTCAGGAGACTCCGCCTGGGGCTGGCGAGCCACCTTGCGCATGTCGAACACCTCGATCACCACCTTGGTTGTTGTGGTCGCCAGTTCCTTGGCCACGCATCGATAGAAGTTGCTTCGCCAGTTCTCGAACTTGCGCCGGAGGGAATCATGCCAGGTGGCAAGGTGCCGATAGCGCACCATCCAGGATGCCCTGGCGATGTCCTCCGGCCGCCAGGCTAGCTTTCCCCGCCGGGCGTTCGGATCTTCTCGCGCGGCCAACGCCACGAAGATCTCATCATCGCCAGGAAACCTGTGCTCCTGCCAGTAGTCCATCCACTCCGCGAACCAGTGCTGCGAGCGCCGGTTTGCCAGGTGCGAGAAGATCTGCTTGAACTCCTCAGGGCAATCGTGTTCGGCGATCCAGCCGGTAAGCTGGGTTTTCGCCCGGTTGAAGTTCTCGGCGAGAATAGAAGCCAGCTCCCGGCGCTTGGTTTCGAGGTAGAGGTAATGGGTTGGTAGCAGTACCTCTTCCGGTTCGCGGTCTGTCCTCTTGATCATGGCCACGCGGATCCCACGAGGCGTAGACCGCCAGCCGAAGTTGACCATGGCCATGCCTTGCTGCTCGGGAAAGGGCGCCGTGCGTTGGAAACTCGGGCTTTCGAGCACCACGCACAGATGGTACTCCCAGGGCACGCGCACCGAGAACCGTTTGCGCGTGATGTAGGCATCCTTGATCTTCGCGTCCTCGGGGATTGGTCGATGCATGACCATGGGCAAGATTGCCCAGATCGGTGTGCGATCTTCATTCGAACCAATGCGGAACTGCAAGGTCGTGCGCGCGGCCTTACCGGTGGCAATCAAGTTGTCGTGCCGGTCTAGGTGGAACTTCACGGGCTCGATGCGCATGAGGGTGCTGTTCTTGAGATCTGCTGTAGGGATCCCCGGACAGAAATGCACACCGATGCGGCTCTTGCAGCGATAAGGCGGCACAAGATCGTACTCAGGATCGCCCGTGCTGCTCATGCTTGCTTGTTTCGCCGCTGCTTCCACGAGCAGGTACGTTCCCCAGTAGGTCTCAGGCCGCAGGGCCTTGACCTGCTCCTTGGAGGCATCATCGATTTTCTTGGCGGCGGCCAGCATCTCGGGCGACTCCGCGCAGATCTTGCGAGCAGCACGCAACGCTTCGAGCAAGGGCTTCTTTGACGCCTTGAGCGCGGCAATCTCGGCCCGCTTGCCTGGATCTACATCGCGAGATCGAGTCGCTACCTTTCCGGCTTGCACGGCATCGCGCAATGCCTTGATGTTGGTGTTCACCTCGGCATAACGAGCTTCGAGGAGCTGCAAGCTCGGGAAGAGCCGACTGCGCGCTTGTCGGTAGAGAGCACGCCGCTGGTTTTCGATGGTGATGAGCTTGTTGTAGTGAACGCGCGAACCCGCAAAACCTTCGGCCGCGCGAGGAGCGGTTTCACCCCGGGGTTCATAGAGCCGATATCGATAGACACAGGACGGAACCGTGGACGTTTTGCGCTTCATGCTCCAACCGTTGCACGATTCACCGAACCTGTCAAGGCTCGTAGGCTAACGAAGCTAATGAAAATAACCCACGTTCACGGTTTGATGTTGTGGGTCCGCAACGCCACCGGGGCATCTCCTGGACCGCGCCAGTAGGGATGAATCCAGGTTGGGCGTCGTTCGGCATGTCCGGGGCCGTAGGGTTGCAGTTTCCAATGCCCGGCGACGGTATGCCGCAACGACAGGCTCCAGTTGCTCTTGTGACGAAGCTGGTACTCCGTGACGTGTTCGACCAGGTTGATGGTGATGGGCGCGGTGATCTGATAGGTGCGCAGCTCCGAAGGATCCTCCTGGCGCCGCCTGGTCTTGTTTCCCCAGCGGTCATGCACAGCCTGGTTCACCTTGCCCACCGAACGTGGGTTCGTGAGCGCGCAGATCACGCTGACCACGAGCCGCCCGGCCAGCATGAGGCATTTCTCATTTCGGCCGCTGGCATCGTCCCATGGCGCCTCGAATGCCATCTCGCTCCCAGTGCCGTCAGGCAGGCTGCCGAGCGTGATGGCTGGGCGATTCAGACTTTGCAACACGACCTCGGTTTCCTGGGAACCGATCATCAGGGTCCAGCGATATTCGCCGCTTGGCTCTATCTCGTAGCAAAGAACGTTGATGTGAGTCACGGGATGAGGAACGTTCTTGCTGAACATGTAGAGGACGGGCTCCCTGGGCATGTCGATGATGAAGGATTTCCAAGGGTATTTCAGTTCTTCGAGCACCTCACGGTTCGGGACGGTGGTCATGGCTGCGGCGGCGAAAGCAGCGGAGATCTTGACCGTGGGAAACCCACCATCGGTCCAGCGGTAGAGGGCCACGTTCTGCGCGTGTGCGCTGGCGTCCGCTACCTTCGTGCCGATGATCTGCGAGATAGCGAAAGCCAGGTCGGTATCACCACCCGAAAACTGCGGCAAGAGATGCCAGAGCTTGTCGCCCATGCTCATGAGCCCGGCGAGATCGTACCCCTTGCCCTCTAGCACGGGACAGCGAAGCAGGTTGCTGACGGCATGGGTCGCGCGACCCAGGAATGCAGGATCGTCCTTCGCAACAGCGGCTTCATCGGCAAGTGTCGTATCGATCGCCTTGGAGCTGGCTAGCCACCTTGCGCGCTGGATCTCATCGCACAGATCCCATTTTTCCTGCAACCCCGCAAGACAGAAGCGATCGATCGTCGACACCTGCCCCGTGAACTTGACGAGGTTCCTGGTGATGAGAGCTTCGAGAGTCGCAAAAACGATGTTGCTCATGGCAGCCTTCCGATGCTAATCAGGCCGAGACACTTGTCAACCCCGTTCGCTAACAACGAGGATGTCGTGGTCGTGCATCTGGAAGACGCGTGGCTGGCTTTTCTCTGACAACAGGCGCGAATACCCCTGAAAAACACGGGTGAGCAGCGAGCCAACGAAAGTTGTTGACGGTGTTGTAATTCTGAATTACAAGAGTAGTCGAACGGGCCGTGGGTTATCACGGCAGGGGCTTCGGTCCCTAGAAAATTCCAGCTCGACAACTTGTCCGTTCATCTGAAAATTGAAAAAGTCCGGGCCGAAGCTCCTGGGTTATCAATCTCATACATTGACCCGCAAGGGACTATCCAGGGCACAACTTGTCCGGACATTATTCTGCCGCCCAGTGTGGTGTAATGGCAGCATAGCGTTCCGACCGAAGGATGAGTCGCCTTGCGCGATTCCGTGCTGGAGGTCAAGGACGAAGGATCGAGTCAGTTCTCGACCCTGGGCAGCGTTAGATTTCGACCGAGCCGCCGAGGTTCTGTTATCGCCTTACCAGCGGGATGTCGGGGGTTCAAATCCCTCCAGACGAGCCTAGCTCGCCTGTAGCTCAGTGGTAGAGCGCCAAAAACGCGGAGCTTCATTTTCGTTCGGTCGAATACATTCGCACACCCATGGTGCCACGGGAGAACTGGAGAACAGCATGTACCCTTACGCTCGCAAGGTAGCCGAATCCACCACGCCGCAGACCGAGGCCCTGCCCGGTCAGATCGCCAACTCGGGTGGTGGCTATTCCTACCCGGTCGACGACTGGACGCGCCTCACGCGCTTCCTCGTCCTCGGCTCGGAGGGCGGCAGCTACTACGCCGAAGACCGCAAGCTCACGCGCGACAACGCGGCGGCCGTCCAGCGGTGCATTGCGAGCGATGGCGAGCGTGTGGTCAAGACGATCGTCGAGATCTCGGACGCCGGCCGGGCGCCCAAGAACGATCCTGCCCTCTTCGCTCTCGCCCTGTGCATGAAGACCGGCGACGATGGCACCCGGCGCGCGGCCTACGCGGTACTGCCCAAGGTCGCCCGCATCGGCACGCACCTCTTCCACCTGGCGGCGTTCGTCAGCACGCTCGGTGGCTGGGGACGCGGCACCAAGCGTGCCTTCGGCAACTGGTACCTCGGCAAGCCCGAGGAGCGCCTGGCCTACGACGCCATCAAGTACCAGTCGCGTGACGGCTGGGCACACCGGGATGTTCTGCGCCTGGCCCACGTGCCTCGTCCCGAGGGCGTTCGCAACGACATCTTCAACTGGATCGTCAACGGTTGGGAAGGTGTCGGCGAGACTCCGCACCCCGACGAGACGCTGCGGAAGATCTGGGCGTTCGAGCGCGCCAAGACGACCACCAGCCGACTGGCTCTCGTCAAGCTCATCGAGGAACACGGTCTACCACACGAATGCGTGCCCAACGAGGCCAAGAGTGATCCGGCGGTCTGGGCCGCCATGCTGCCCAACATGGGCATCACGGCGCTTGTACGCAACCTCGGCAAGATGACTTCCGTGGGTCTCGTAGCACCGATGACTTCTGCGGGCTCCTTGATCATGGATCGCCTCACGGACTTCGAGACCTTGCGCAACAGCCGGATTCACCCGTTGCAACTGCTGGTGGCGCTGCGGACCTACACCAAGGGACACGGCGACAAGGGCAGCTTGTCTTGGAAGCCTGTTCCAGCGATTATCGATGCTCTCGACCAGGCATTTTACCTGGCATTCGAGGCGGTCGAGCCCACGAACAAGCGCCACGTGCTCGCGCTCGATGTCTCGGACTCGATGACCTGGCAGAACTGCGCGGGCATGCCGATCACGCCGCGCGAGGCAGCCTCGGCCATGGCGCTCGTCACCGCCAACGTCGAGAGCAATCACCACATCTGCGCCTTCGCGGACACGTTCATCCGGACGACGATCTCGACGCGCCAGCGGCTCGACGACGTGAATCGGTACGTCCGGAGTTTGGAGGCGTCGTACACCGACTGCGCGGCGCCCATGGTCTGGGCCATCATGAACAAGATCCCTGCCGACGTGTTCGTGGTCTACACGGACAGCGAGACCAACGCGGGTGGCAGCCCGCACGCAGCCTCGGCCCTGCGCACCTATCGCCAGAAGATGGGTATCGCGGCCAAGCTCGTGGTCTGCGCCATGGTCAGCAACAACGTGACCATTGCAGATCCGAACGACGGCGGCATGCTCGATGTCACAGGCTTCGACACCAGTACGCCAGCTCTCCTCGCGGACTTTGCGCGATGAAGTGGTTGGTTATCCTTGTCCTGCTTTCTGGTTGCCCGAGTATCGACTGCAAGGAGAAGGTGGCAAGGCTCACGGGCAATTTGATCGATTCAACCGTTATCTTCTGTTCCGACAACCGACAGACGCTGGTGAAGCTGGACAGCAACACCTTCGCATGCGTGTGTTCCAAGAACTCCCCGCTCCTCGAACAAAAGTGACACATGCGGATCCTTCGACATCGAACGACCGCTCCCTGGTTTTTCTTCCGCTCCGGAAACCAGCTCGTGGGGACCATCGAGCAGATCTATCGACGAGGGCCGAAGACGCACTTATTCTACGACGACGGCGTCTACTTCTCCATCCGACTTCTCGAACCTTGCCAGGTTGCTCGTCGACCGCGCATCGCAGATCGCGATGACTACAAGCCGGAGCCCTTCAAAGCGGCGGCCGGCAAGCTCGTGAACCTGCAAAACAACCTCAAGACGGAGCACCTGCTCGACCAGATCAAGGCTGAGCGGTTCGGAGCCACTCGTTTCCCAACCACCAAGCTCGTCGTCCGTGGTCGGGTGGTTCATCCAACCAGCCGGCGCGTCCTGTGGAATATGGATCTGTATACCTGGGAAGACTCGCCCGCGAAACCAAAGCTATTGCAAAGACTCAGCGCCATGGCAACACGATGATTTTCGGTAAGACAGACGACAAGAGCATGCGCATCGAGAAAGCCCTGACCGTGGCGTCGGGGCCGCTCACCATCGACGACATCTGCCGGCTCGTGTTCGGCAAGATCACCGAGCGCGACCGCAATCTTGTTCGTGTGGTCCTGCACCGGCTCGACGCCCGAGGGATCCTCGTCAAACATGCCCAGACCTACGAGGTCTTGCCCGCTGAATGCGAGAGGTGCCACCAGAGCTTTCCACCCAAGGCGCGATCAATGCGCGACGCTCACTTTTGCCTGGAATGTGCCAGGGAGAAGATCGCATGAACAACTCGCGGGCCATCGATCTCCGCACGCCGATCACGAAACTTGAGCTGTCCGTGAGGGCGCAGAACTGTCTCGTCGGCATCGAGAACCTGTATCAACTTTTACGCATGACCCACGCCGACCTGTTGAAACGTCGCCACCTCGGCAAAAAGGTCTTGTACGAGATTGAAACCCTGCTGACCGAGATGGGGCTTCGGTTGCGCACAATCATGGAGAATGGGAAAGCGATCAAGATCGCTCACTGGCTCGGCCGCGAGATCGTTCTGCCTCCCGATTTCGCGAAGCTTCGCCTCGGCGACCAGGTCAACGACCTCGCGCAATACTGGGACGTGATGGTCACACACAGCAAATCGGGAACGGTCATCTGGCTCGACGACAAGGGGAAACACTTCTCGGTCAGATGAGCAGGGGAACGACATGGTCAAATCAAGATTCAAGTCACAACCACATGATAAGTGCATCGTGTTCGGTTGTCTGAACCACAAGGACGAAGGAACCTTCGTGGGTGACTTATGTGGTCCCTGCCACAACTTCATCACCACGGGCAAAGGTGACGTTGCAGGTAGCTCGCAGGTCTACCGCAACGCGGTTTCATGCTTCATTGAGCGACTCACGAAGCGACTTTCGACATTCTTGCTTGCCAAGCTCACGAAACCCTATGCCCTTGAATGAGGAACGACACTGTGGGCAAAAACGACAAAGCATCCAACAAGATCGACAGGACAACGTCCGAGCTGTGTACCTGCGGATGCAGCCTGGCCAAGCACTACATGGATTTCCAGCCTGGGAAGTCCGACTGCTCGACCTGTGACGAGTGCCGGGGTTTCGTCGGAACCGGGCGCTTCGATTCGTCGAAGTTGTCGCGAAGGAAACCCCAGAAGAAGAGCGACAAGGAATTCCATCGTCGGGTGGTGGCCGCCATGGCGGCCAAGCGACGAGCCCGGAAAAGAGCTGCCTTCAAGTTCGCCAAGGAATCGGGGTGGACGATCATCAGCGCAAAAGGGAAGGTGCTGCTGAAGTCCCCAACGACTCGCTCCGGTTGAATCTCACGACCCTGCTCGCTTGAGTGATTGATGATGAGTAAGAACGACAAAGCATCCAACAAGGTTGTCAGGACTGTGAAGTCCGACGTGAAGGTCGTCTGTTGCAACTGCGGCAAGGAATTTCCTCCGGACATCAAGCTGGATCCGGCGCTTTGGATCTGCACGAGCCAGTGTTACCTGGTGTGGTTCGAAAAGCACCTCGGTCGCCCGCTCCGTTCGCTCGAACCCAAGGAGAACGATCGTCATGGGCTTTGATACCACTTCCGGCGAGAAGAGCGCGCAAACGAGAACCAAGGGTGTCTGGTACCTCGCCTACGACGACTTCGACTCCATGGAGAACCGCAACCCCGTGCGCGAGGTGCGCGTCAAGCTGCCGGGCAGGTTGAGCGAAGAGGCGGCCGTGCGTTTAGCCGTCATCAAATGCCCAACATTGCAAACCTTCCGGGGCTACGACAATGAGCTGTACCCGCGAAACGCCAGGGTGATTTACGAGATCGATCTTTCGACTCGGTTCTGCCGATGAAAGGACAAGATGGGCACTGATTTCTGCCGAGCAGTTGATACGACAACGCGGTGTACCCGCGAAACGCCAGGGTGATTTACGAGATCAAGCTTTCAGCGCGGTTTCGACTCTATCGATGAAGGAACTATGATCATGCTGACCACACACAGGAAAGTCGTTCTGGCCGAGAAGATGTGGGACACCTTTCGGTCCTTGAATTACTACCGGGGAACGTGTCGAAAAACCTACGATCAACTTGGCGTGCCTCTACAAAATCTGTGGTTGGCCATGGCGGAAGCCGCTTACCGCGAAGTCTTGGCCCTCAACAAACGTCAAGTTCAAAAACTGAAAAATCGTCGTTTGTAAACAACATGACCACCGAGCAGTTGATGGCATTCGTGATCAAGGTTTCCGATGAACACGCGGGTGTGGCGGTGGGGCTCTCGGAAGCCGTTTCTCGCATTCCGGTACAGCGGCTCATGGAGATCGTCGACGGGTTGGGAGTTCGGGGACAAGAGCTATATGACCTCTACGGTCTGTGGCTCCGGGCAGACGACAAACGATTCGAGCAGAACCCGTCGTTCGCGACGTGGTTGCAAACCTTGAACGTGGGGCAATGACCATGACACGAGGAATTCGCGGTGAGACTCACGATGCTCCACCTGAAAGGATCGTGGTTCGGGGCGTGTGGCGGGTTCGCAAGGTCTCACGCTTCGAGGCGATGTACTGGTACGATCATCCAACCTCGTTTTTTAGCTTCCAGGCCGAGGTCGAGGCTCGCCGCGAATCTTCACGCGATACTTGCGGCTTCTGGTTGACCGTCTATGCCAAGCCTGCATTTCTGCTCGGTGACGGGGCCGGCGCGTCTCAGGGCAACTGGTGCCGCGTGGAGCCTCCCGACGATTTCTTCGACAACAACACCAACAACATCGGCGCCCTGGAACGGCTCTTCCAACGCAAGATTGTCGAGGAAGCCAAGCGTTTCCTCAAGCGACAGGCAGCAATTCTCTAGGCAAGGACATCATGACAGACATCACCCCCAAGTATATGAGTTCGGCTCCCCGGCAAGGATCCGCAGTGGTTCCCATGTACTCGGCCGTAACTCCAGGTCGTCCTCCACAGGAATCGCCACCTGCCCCAATCACGGCCGTCGAGATGACCTACAAGGTCGTCAAGAAACTCTTGGCCGAGCTGCCGCCCGCTGAACAGGCCGAATGCTTGCGGCGGCTCTCCAAGGACATCTTCGAGAGTGTGACCACATGATCCGCAAGCACGGAAAACGTCCCAGGAAACGCCGTCCTCGTTTCGAGGGTACCTTGCCCAACGGTACGTCCAGCACGGATCCGATGATGTACATGAAAGCCTGGCGTGACTTGGCCGAACCCATCGCCAAGGAATTCGGCTGGGGCATCATTGGCTACGAGCCAGGTATCATGTTCTCGCTCGCGGCGACCGATGCGAGCGGAGAACCTTGCGCGATGCACGGGAACAACATCGTGCTCTCGGCCAGCGTGGCAACCAGACTTTGTAAGCTCATCGAGGAAGCCAAGCTGGTCCGTGCTATCGGCGAGTTGCTTGCGGAGATCAACAAGACCCGTTGCTCGGACAGCAGATCGCGGAGCGTCCGATGAATCAATGTCCTTCGTGCAAGCACGCCGCGCACGAGCCTGGAAAGTGCCACGTAACCCTCGGGCATCACGTGATTCCTATCTGCCTGTGCGGGGATGTCGTGGCGCCTTCCTCGGTGAGTGTTCAAAGGCAGGATGACAATCCCGTTAGGTCTCTCCTCTTGCTCGGGCTTGAACTCAATACCAAGGAGCAGCTCCGACAACTGGCGGAACAAGACCGGAAGAATGCTGTCGACAGCGATACGCCCCAGAGGGCCGAATGAAGCTCATTCTTCAGTACGACGATGGGACGGAGACGATTACCTATCTTGACTGGAAAGGCATCGTGCCTCCACCTCTGCCAGGCGATGAAATCCAGCAAGGCAGCAAGGTCTACCGGGTTACATCGCGCCGGTACCAGATCGCCAACAACCATCTCAGGGTTGCCGTCACCTATGCGGATGCGCTAGTGCTAAAGCTCGCTGCTGTCCCAAAGAAGAAAGCCACGCAGGCGCAAGATCCTTCGGCCCTGGCTCTCGCGCACCCCTGGCTGCCCGCCATCGGCTCGGAAGTCTTCATCCAGACACGAAGGAGCAAGAGCAAGCCGTTGCGGTGCCCTGTACTGAAGCACGGGTCTCGCGTTTCAGATTTGGAAGATGGCGACAAGATGTGCGAGCCCTGTTTCTGGGCGTGGGACGACGATGTCAAGATGGGGCCGTATTTCCAACACGAGGAGACCATCGACGGGCACGTCTTGCCCGGTCACTGGAAACGAGCGAAGCCAAGCAACGACATGGAGAAGTGACGTGATCGATCCCTATCCCCCACAAGGCACCGTCATCGAGGAGAACCAGGAATGTTCGCCCGGCTTCGGTCTCTCGCCCGCCGAGCTGCGCGCCCTGGCGGACGAATTCTGGCGGATGTTCGTCGAGGAGGATGATCCCGACGAAGTCTTCGTGGCCAAGGCCGAGGACTGGTTCTGGCGTGCGATGGCCGTGCTCAGCGAGGAGGAGAACCACGCCGAAGATCCGGCCGACAAGATCTGCACCATCGCGCAGTCGATGCTCTATTCCGAGGCCGTGGCGCTCGAAATGTTGAACCCGTCGGGAGAACAACCATGAAAACACGTGTGAACGCCTTCAACCTGCAACCCACGCGATCGTTCCCACAAGGTGCGCCACAACGCGAGGAGTACGACACCGACGAAGACCTGTTCACCGCCGAAAAACTGTACGCGCAGGAATGGCGCGAGGAGTACGAGTGTCAGGGTTGCAAAGATCGCTACTGCCCACAATGCGGCGACAAAGATTGTTGCTGCCCACAATGTGGTGAATCGTGATGCAAGAATCATCAATCATCACGTCGCTACTACCTGAGAGGTGAAACATGGCGGAACGAATCGGATCCATGTTGCTAATCACCCCGACCGCGCCCGAAAAATGCGAGCTGTGCGGCCAGAAAGCGGAGTTGCGCCCTTACGGTCCGAACGGCAAAAACATCTGCTGCGATTGTGGAAACAAGGATCCCGAAAGCACGCACGCCAGGATGATCGCCACGCTGGAAAAACAGCTCTCCGGGGTCACGGAGGTCGTTGCTCCCGACGGAAGGGTCTTCAATCGCAAACGCGTTCCCACCTCGAAGGCATCGTGATGAAAGACAGCAACCCCATACCGCTTCTGCCCGACAGCACGGAAAGACGCCGCATGGCCATCGCCAGCCGGTTGCTGGAGGCGCTCGAAAAGGATCCCTGGCACCCCAAGCGCGACGTGCAAACCCTGGCCCGCATCCTCGCGAGCATGTTCCTGGAGCACGAAGACAAGATCGCCGAGCTGACCCGACAACTGGCGATCGTCAACCATCGCCTCGGCATCACCAACAACGGCAAAAGGCAGTCATGAGCAACAAGGGTTGCAAGTACGTGGCTATTGCGTTGATACCAGGTCAAGCCGTCGAAACCTGTCCCTACAAGGACTTTGAAGATCTGCCAACCAAGGAGCAGGTGGCAGCTTTCTACAAAGAGAACCCCAAGGCCCGCGAGGTGATTGTCCGTGCCGTGAGCAGCTACGGCAGCCCACTCGCCGACAAGATCGTCGTCAACGCAACGGAGAAAAACTGAGGATGTCAGGCAAGATGTTCGACGAACCCAAACCCTACCTGGTGCAGCGGCTCCTCTATCGGTCGGAGCCCGCGCCGGAGAGCGAGCGTTTCAGCGTGTTCGAGCACTTCGCGCTCGATCGCATGGGCTGCGCCGAGTTCGAGCGAGGCATTCAGCTCGAAGCCTTGGACCAGGCGTGTTTGCTGATCCAGAGGTGCAAGGAGATCTGGGACCGCCCGGTTCTGCGCCTGGTGGCGCGTCGATCTCGACCACCAGTTCGTGCTCTGCAAGACCCGGCAGGTGGCGCAGACCTTCCTCGCTGCCGTTTTTTCAACCGACCGGAAGCTCTTGAAACAGATCGCAGGGAGATGACCCATGCCCAAGATCGCCGAACTGGAAAAGCTGGATCCGAAAGATCGCCTGGGCTTCAAAACCAGTACCCAGGTTTTGTTCATGGATAGGCTCGTGGAGCACGGCAAGGTCAGCGTATCTTTCCTCACCGAGAATCGCGACTTCCCAGGGCTCGATTTACCCGACTGGTGGCCGGTGAACGAGCACGGGGTCATCGTGCTCGAATACACCAGCAAAACTCTTCCATCCTGCCATCCTGAAGGTGTAGCAGCCAGACTTTCGGCGAACGGCCGCGAGGCGAAGACCTTCGTCCCCTGGGAAGCCATGGAAGGCATGTTGCCTGCACCCGAACCCAGCAAGCTGAAAGGACTTGAGACCATGGCATTGGAAGACAAGCAAGCCAGTTGCACGGTGTTCGTGCAAGCGTGCGACACGCCGGAGAGAGTGATCGACAAGCTGGCCAAACGAACAGGCCATCCAACCCTCGAAGCCTCCACCGCGAACCCTTGTCCGGTTTGCAAAGATCAGTATCACTACGAGATCACCATCACCGCCAAGCTGATCGGGAAAATGTAACTCACGAAAGTCATCATCAAGAGACGGGGATGAACAATGAACGCTGCTGACATTCGTGGGCAACTGGATGAGCTGTTGGCCAAGGTCGAAAACCTGGCGCGCATTTCCGATGGAAAGCCATCTCTGTTGGGCGAATGCCCAATTTGTGAAAACGTTTTTCAACACAAGCTGAATGGGCTTGCAATCAACGTCCTGCGATCTCCTACGAAGTGGCGAGTAGGGATCTTGTATGGACTATCCATCGTCGCTGCCACCTGCGATTGTTGCTCCTATTGCAGAATGTTCGTGTTGTTTGCTCCGGAAGGCGAACCAAAGGGAAAAGGATGATGCGATGATGGACAACGAGTCGCTCGCCAAGGTCTTCGCCGGATACTGCCAGCAGGCCGGTATTAAGACCAACGAGTACGCCATCTCGGTGGTTCGAGCCGGGGACAGCACGGTCCATCCCGAGGGTTATGTGGTGGTGGAATTTCGCGGAAAAACCTTGACCTTCGAGATGCTCGAAAAAGCCAGCGAGCTGTTCGGCACCCGAAAGATCGACCTGGGCTGTGATCACGGTTGTGCGAGTGATCCATGCCATGAAACCAACATCACGTTCTGGGGAGCTAGGGGGCTATGAACGCTTTCCCCAGGCCTCCAAAGGAAATTTGTCTCGCGGTTCGCGTGCGCAACAACCGATTGCGCGAACGACGGCTTGCCGCCGGACTGACCATCAAGCAGCTCGCCAAGGCGGCCAAGGTTCACTTCGGTGGCTACACGGTCCTTGAAAACATGTATGAGAGCCCGCGCATGAAAAACGGGCAGTGGCGCAAGATCGCCAGGCGCATGGCCCGATACTACAAACTACCCATCGAGGAGCTTTTTCCTGCGGGCGTGGAAGCCGTCAAGCATGCCACCGTCGTCCGGAAGATCGATGCTGCCGAGCTTGGACCTTTGCTGGCCAATCCCAAGGCAGACCCTTTGTTGCTGCCCGAAGGAACGAAAATACGTAGCGATTCGCTCAGAAACGAGCTTGACCGCGCCGTGGACGGCATCCCGGAGTATTTGCCGCCGGAACAACGATGAAAGAGTTGCACGTCACCATACAAGCCAAGAACAACCTTCTGTTGGAGCGAAGACAAGAACTTGGTCTGAGCCAAGGAAGAATGGCCCAGCTCATCGGTACCAACTTGGACTACTACAGCGCCCTGGAGAACATGCGCCTCTCTCCCTTGACACACAAGGGAAAATGGCGAACAACCGCGCTCAAGTGTGCTGAATACTTCGATTGTTCTCCGGAGGAACTATTTCCCAAAGGCATCATTGCTGTCGATAGTTCCCGCGCCGAGCGAACCATGGATTACGACGAGCTTTCACCGCCTTCTCTTTCCGAATATGGCAAACGTCTTCTGCTACTGTCGGAACCCGAGTCTATGGTTGAGGCGAACGAGCTTGCCCAACAAATCAGAGGTTTAACGACAACCCTGACACCGCGAGAAGAGCAGGTGCTGCAACTACGGTTCGGGTTAAATGGACAAGATCTCCACACGCTGAACGAGGTCGCCGAGATATACAAGGTCGGCCCCGAGCGCATCAGGCAGATTGAAAGCAAAGCCTTACGGAAGCTCAGGCATCCAACACGTTCGCGGTTGTTGAAGGCATTCGTGCGAACATGAATTCGTGTGTCAACTGTATTCACGCAAAATTCGAGGTTGAGGTTGGCTTCGGGCGTGAAGGCAAGCTCTACTCCATGACCCTCAAATAGAAGATCTCCATGCTGACAGCCTCAGATACTCGCGAACGGACGAACAAGATCACGAAACGCGATCTTGCTTACACGAGAGCGGCACACCTGCGCGACGACGTTGCACGCGTGCTTGACAAGGTCGCCAGTATCCAGCTCGCTGCCATCCAGCTCAAGCAATACGAAGCCCATGTCGACGTGCCCAACGTTCGCACAATGATGAAAGTGGAAAAGGAGTTGGCGAATCTGGGATACGAGACATGTTGTGCTCCTGAGAGATTGTGGGTAAAGTTTTCCTGGCGCCGACAAAGACGTGTCCAAAGACACCATTCTTGATACCGAATAACGGAGACTGGCATGACCATAGAAACGAAGAATTCCAGCAAATCGCGTCTTGTCGAGACCCTGGGCGCCGAGTTCGTTCGCGGCAAGATCCCCACGTCCGACGATCTGTTCGGCGGTCCCGACGTTCATGCCGCCGAATGGCAGGTCGTCATGCTGACCGGCTTTCTGCCGAACATGGGCGGCCGACTCCTTCGCCACCGCAAGCGGTTCATGCGCACCACGGATGGAAACGTCGTGGGTTACAACCTCTTCCGCGACGACTGGCGCTGGGGCTGGTTCAAGCTCGATACCGCCTGTAGAGCCATGTTCATCGACTACGGCGTACCGGAGAACGGTGTGCTACTGCGCAGACGCATCCAGGACTTCGTGCGCACAACCCTGGATCCGAACGTGCTCATCGGCGGGTTCTACCTCAAGCTCGGCGACACCTTCCGGTTCGTCGGTTACTTCCACCTCGTTCGACTACCTGCGGGAAAACCCTAACATGCCAGCCAATCTACTCTTCCACGTTGAGTTCGACGGGATCGCCGGAACGGCTCGCTACGAGTTCGACGGGATCGCCGGAACGGCTCGCTACACCAAGATCGTCGACTTCACCCCGAGAACGGGAGACTTCGTCATCATCGGAGATGGCAAGATCGTGATTCGCCCGCGCGTGGACGCGATCGAGTGGATACCACCCAAACAGTACGGCTCACCGTCGCAATGTCTGGCCGTACTATGCGCAGATCATCCACTCAACACTCGTGAGATACAAGCCGTCGAGAACGATGGCTGGACGAGGCTGCCATGAAACGCAGTCTCGTGCTCACGGAATACTGGAGCGGCTCCCACCGCACGTACTCCAACATGCTTCGTGACGGCGACACCGACGAAGATCTAGGGCAAATCCGTTCCGACGTCCTGTGCGAGCTGATAGCGGAGTCTGGGGTTGTGGATGGCGACGAAATCGAGATCACGATCTGTCGCACGGGTCAGCGGCCGTTTGGCGACAGGAAGGTCAAGCTGACAAAACCCCACCTGACAAAACCCCACACCTACGAACGCGAACCACCAATCGAAGAGAAAAAGCTGCCATGAACCAACATCCGCTTGTCACCGTCACCGTCACCGGGGCCGACGACACCATCAACCCCGAGGAGATGGGAAAGCTCGTGGACATCTGGCGACGTTTTCCGTTCGTCGAATTCGGCCTGCTCATGTCGGCGAACAACACACGTACGGGCTGCCCGCGCTTCCCGTCGATTCAGTGGCTCAGCAAGCTGGCTCGATACCTCACGATCAACCACCTGCACGACTTGCGGTTCTCGGCCCACCTCTGCGGTAAGTGGGTTCAACAGCTTCTCATGGGCAAAGCCCTGGAAGGCTTTGGAGCGGTCGACGACACCAACATCCTCGACTACGTCGACCGCTACCAGCTCAACACGCACGGCGTCCTGCACACGCTGCACAAGATGGAATTCCTGAAGGCGCTCGATCGACTTCCGTTGTCCCGCGCGCAGATCATCTTCCAGCTCGATGGCATGAACAACGAGTTGCCGATTGCATGCAGGGCCGATCTCGATGTTGCAATCTTGCACGACGTTTCCTCGGGCGCCGGGCTCCTGCCAGCCGGCTGGAATTTGCCGGTTCCAGGGCTCTTCAACGGCTACGCAGGCGGACTCTCGCCCGAGAACGTGGTTGAGCAGCTTCACAAGATCTGCGACCTGCTCCCCGAGCACAAGCAAATTTGGATCGATGCTGAGACGCACCTACGCTCAACCGTGGATGGTCGCGACATCTTCGATCTCGACAAGGTCGCCGCATTCCTCGAAGCCGTGCAACCCTACGTGGGGTCGGAGAACCGGGGCTTGGGATGAACGCACGTCGCGAATGGTCGCCCCAGCAGGAAACCGCGCTTGCGCGAATCGCGCAATGGCGAAGGCTCAATGCCTTCCCCTATTTCACACTCGCGGGCTACGCCGGTACGGGCAAGACGACCTTGGCCGAGGAAATCGCAGCGAACGAGCCACCGGGCAGCGTTTTCTTCGCGGCCTTCACCGGCAAGGCGGCGCACGTTCTGCGCAAGCACGGGATCCCTGCTACCACCATCCACAAGCTCATCTACCTGCCGCACGACAAGTGCGACGCGCACCTGCGGGAGCTGCGCGACCGACGCGAGGCGATCCTAGATATGGATCCCGTGCCGTCCAAGGAGTTAGAGAAGATCGATCGGCTGATCGCCAGGGAGCGCAAGAACCTCTCTCGGCCCGACTTCTACCTCAACGTCGAGAGCCCCCTGTGGGACGCCGGGCTCCTGGTCATCGACGAGTACAGCATGATCGACGAGCAGATGGGACAAGACCTCATGAGCTTCGGTTGCCCCATCCTGGCGCTCGGCGATCCAGGCCAGCTCCCTCCGGTCCAGGGCCGGCGTTTCTTCACGAGATCTCCCGATGTCATGCTCACGGAGATCCACCGCCAGGCCACGGGCAACCCTCTCATTCGCATGTCCAAGGACGTGCGCGAGGGTCGATACTTGGAACCTGGCTGCTACGGCGAGAGCCTGGTGATCCACCGGGCCGACATCGACTCCGGCGATTTCGACGAGGCCATGCTCGGCGCCGATCAGGTGCTCGTGGGTCGAAACAGCACGCGAAGGAACTACAACCAGATCATCCGTGGGCACCTCAAGCGCGAAGGCGAGCTGCCGGTCGTGGGCGACAGGGTGGTGTGCCTCAAGAACAACCACGACCTCGGGATCTTCAACGGACAGTCCTGGACGGTGCTCGCCACCAAGGTCAAGAAAAGCTTCGTCCATCTCAAGCTCGAAGGCGAAACAAACGGGGACGCCAAGCCACCCATCGTGACGTGCTACGCGCACACCAAACCGTTTTTGGGCAAAGATCTAGATCCCGACGAACGACGGTTCGCCGAGGAGTTCGACTTCGGCTATGCCCTCACGGTCCACAAGTCGCAAGGCTCCGAATGGGATACCGTGTTCCTCGACGACGAGTGGAGCTACGACAATCGCGAGAAGTGGCTCTACACGGCCATCACCCGAGCCGCCGAGAAGATCACCATCATCCGCTGAAAGGAAAATCACCATGGAAAACGCATCAGCAAAGTCCGAATTCAACATGAAAGATCTGGCCTCCGAGTTGATGCTACGGATGCTCGATCAGGGCAAACGAGACGAGCTGATCAAGGGGGCCATTGCCCACCTGCTTGAACCAATGCCGTCACCGCCTGGTTCGTTCAGCACACGGCAACCATCGCTGTTACAGGCAGCGTTTCATGGAGCGATCACGGATGAAGTGCGGAAGATGGTGCAAACCGAGGTTACGAACAACCCGGAAATCCAGCAGCAAATTCGCGAAGCCGTGGTGACGGGTTTCACGAAGTTCTTTAGCAGCGAGAAGCTGTCCGATCTCATCACGGACAAGCTCTGGGGCCTGTTCGACCGATCTCGCTAGCCTAAACAAAGTCACAACGACGAAGGAAAACGCCCATGGCTATGATGTTGAAACCGCAACAGGTTCGAGTCCAAGAACCTGCTACCTGCACCGCGACGCTGGGACGCTCGGAACTCGAAAACGTCGCGGCTTGCATCGTGCTCTATCACTGGGAGCACGATTTGAAAGACTGGACCCCGGTGAGCCGCCGCATGATCGCCGACTGGCTCCCCACCTCGAAGCGCCTGCAATGCGTTGGGCGCAACCCGTTCTGGAAGATCGACATCGCGGGATTCATCGACGGCGGATGGATCACCGGATGGGAGCGCCCTGGGCGCGAGGGCATGGACGACCTGGGCACGGTCACCCCGAAGTTCATCGAGGCGGTCAGCAACCCACGCATCGGAGCATGATCATGCCAGGCACCAAAGCCAAGCCAACCAAGAAACCGTCGCCGGTCATGCCATATCCAGCTTTCCATGACACGCAGAGGTTGCGCGAGGTTCACCGTGCTTCCGAAATATACCTCCAGGCGACCGGCAACCGGGTCATCTACGATGCTTTGACCATCGCGCTCACGGAAGCCGAACGCTGGGAGGATCCCGCGAGCTACAACACGTGCCGAAACTGCGGCTGTCGAATCCCCCAGGAACGAAACTACTGCGGGCTCGACTGCGCCGAGACCGACGGTGCCATTCCTCCCAAATGAGGTGACCATGCCCAGATCGAAACGAAGCTGCACCCGTTGCAAGTACGTCAGGCAACGCTCGGGCGACAACGCCTACGAATGCGATGCCCCGGTCCCGAACTGCCTGATGAACATCGAAAAGGGTCTCGTGAACCCCGACAAGGACGCCATCGGCTGCGATTGCTACGACGATAGCCAGGCACCCAAGAACGCCGACGCGCCTCCTCTCGGAGCACAATGTCTGTGCTGCTCATTCGGAGCGTGCGCGAACGAACGCTTGACCTCCATGCCGGAGAAGGAGAAACCAACCATGAAGTGGACAAATAAACGGCCTCAGACGTCCGGCTACTACTTCGCCGTGTTCAGAACCACGAGCGGGGATGTACGGACCACGGTCATCAGGGCCTACAGCAGCAAGCCCTCGGGATCGGTGCGGCACCTCGGGCAACCCAAGGACGAGCCCGGCCACGTGTTCCCCGAGCACAACGAACCCCCCAATCGGATCTACTGGGAGGGCGACAACTTCACCATCGACAACGACAAGTTCCTCCGCTTCTCCGAGATGATCCCCGAGCCGCCGAAATCGGAGGAAACGTGTCCGTGCTGCGTGTCCGTGCTCGGGCATTCGGAGAGCTGCACCTGCCCGGCGTGGTGCCCGAATTCCTGAACATCGTTTCATGGCTTCAACAAAAGGAGATCTCATGCCCATCCAAGCTCAAGAGACCGCGCCGGCAGCCGAAACAACGTTCAAGGAGTTCCCTTGCGCGATTCTGCGCAATACCGCGACCGGGCGCTTTCACTCCATCCCCTTCCGCATGTATCCGCATCCGGCGGACAGCCAGGGCGGTCCCTGCCGGTACAAGTCGATCGGCCACCACACAGCGGGCTTCGATACCATCGAGCTGGCGAAGGCCGAGACGCTCGCCAAGCCTCCGTTCTCCCTCATCGATGAGATCTGGGACTGGGACGGCGTCGAAATCCCAACCATGGTCGCGTGGTTCAAGCTCCTGCCCACCGGAGAGTTCGAGCACGTACCACTCGATATCCAAGTCGTGATTCAAGGCCGAGAATAGAGAACGTCATGGGACATCGAACACTCAAGCGCGTGCCGCTTGACTTTAACTGGCCCATCGGGAAACCCTGGGCTGGCTACCAGGATCCACACAGCCAGCCATGTCCCTGCTGCGAGAACGGGTACACCCAGGCCGGCATGATCTTGAACAAGCTCGTCGGGCTGATTCTCCTGGCCGGCGGCGATGTCGCGAGGGCACGCATCGAACATCCGCTACTCCGGGAGAACATCCCCACGCATCCGTGGTTGCAAGAGCTTGGTCTGCCGGCGGTCTCGGCCGACATGATCGAGCTGACCACGCGCCTGGCGGGGCGTCCTCCTTCCAACACTGGTCATGATGGCTGCGACGAATACGCAGCCGTGAAGAAGATCCTCAAGGCGGCGGGGCTTCCCCGAACCTGGGGCTACTGCAAGCATTGCAAAGGCCATGGCGACGATCCAACCACTCGCGCCGCCAGCAAGGCGTGGAAGCCCACCGAGCCGCCCAAGGGCAAGGGCTGGCAGCTTTGGGACACCACCGGCGATGACTGCCCTACATCGCCCGTGTTTGCCTCGGCGGAGGAGCTGGCCGTCTGGTGCGAGAAGCACGCCACCACCTTCGGCGATCATCGTGCGACGAAGACTCAGTGGCTCAAGATGTTCAAGACGAAGTACGGTGTCGAACAAACGTCCTTCCTGATGTCCCTGGAAAACGACTGAACGGTTCGATCACTTTCGCAACATGTTGAGTAGGAAGGCCGAACCTGTCGTCACGCTAGCCGGAGTATAGGTTACAACCAGCTTCGGATCGTTGGCGGTTCCCGTTTGTCCGGAAAAATAGGAGAACATGATAACAGCTTGACCGATACCCATCAAAGGATCGCTGTTAGGAACATCGTATAGGGCGTCACGAGCACCCAGTTTGGTGATGCCGGAGACATTGATAGCTGCCAAACCAGAGGCGTTGAGAATCAAGTCGTTGTAGGCAGCAGTGTTAAAAGCTGCGTAACTGATGGGACTGTCACAGAACGGTGTCGACCCGAGACTGTTGTAGTCGGTATTATCGACCCCCGAAAGGACAGTGTTGGAAGTGGGGTTCGATGAATAGGCGTTGAGCAACATCGACCAGGCCACGTCAGTACGGGCCTTACTTTGCCCGAAAATCGAGAGCGTGGATGCCGTTACAGTTGCTCCGGCTCCAATGATGCTGGTGTCGAACAAAAAGATACTACGCCCGAGATCGCCGTAATCGGGTGCATAGACGTCGGCGGACGCAGCAATCGCGATCAGTGTTGCGGAGCCGGACGGCGAAGTAGAGGCGGAGAAACTTCCTGCCGTACCGCCCTGGAGTTGCGCCCAAGACATACCAGTACCGGTACAGACGATATCGCCATCGCAGGTATTGGTCACAGGAAAAGATGGATAAATCGGCGGGGTTGTGTCGAACCCGAGGTTGAGCGCGGGCGCCATGCGGTTCGCCACCATCATGTCCCAAGCATGCGCCGAGCGCCAGACGGGGTGAAGCTTGTGAAAGAGACTGCGAGCGAACTTGTCGTTAGAGCGGAAGTCCGTGATCACCGAAGAGCCGCTGCCCCGCCGACAGAAATTGGTAGGACGAATAGCGATGATCTCGGCATCAAGCGGGCAATCATGTCGACGAATCGAAAAAACCCACCGAGCCAACCGACGAGTGATTCGTTTGTTCAACAAATCTAGAAAGCGATCTTGATGATGGTCGAACCATTTTTCTGAAAAGACTTGAATCATCCCAGGCTCCCATCTTCTGGCATGATTGTCCATGGACAATCAGACCAACCGAGCAACGTCGCAAGCGCGGAGTCCGAGGCCGCGTAGAAATCACGCAACATCGTCACAATACCGGGCGCAGGTCGCGTTAGACCGTTGCCGCCATTGCGAATCTTGTAGCTATTGGCATGGGGAACCACCGGCAGTCCTCGCGCGGGATCCAAACCAGCATGCGTGTAGACCTGCATAGCAATGTTACCCGTGTCGGTTTCGAGCTGGTCGAGCGTCAGAATCAGAAATCGCTCGCGAGGAAATACGGCAAACCAACGAATCAAATTTTCAGCATATCGACCCGCAGCCAGGTAGTAGTTGAACGTGCAAAAGCGCGGCTGGCGCAACAACGTCGCTGTCCAAGCTGCTTCAGCTCCAGGAGCCAGCAAGACGTTACCATTCTGTTCCCAATCCTGCAAGCAAGCGATTGCCAAGGGCGAAAAAGCAGCAGGTTCTCGTCCAATCAAGGTCCGTAGAGCCCATTGCGAAAACATCCGTTCGACAGGATCGCGAAGTACAACGACAAACTTGGCATTTGGACATGATGACTGCACGCGCGCCACTGTCCAGGGAAGCAGCAAAAGTTGAGGACGCTTGGCGACCTCGATCATCTGCTCGGGCTCGCCTTGACCATAAATGGTCGCATAAGCAGACGTTCCGCCCGCGTATTCATTCCCGTCTTCCCAGAAGTAAGGTTCGATGGGTGACGTATGTGCATCTGGGTGTTTGAGAAACAGCTTGTGTAAAGATGTACTACCAGCTCGATTTGCCCCAAGAATAATGGTTGTTGGCATCATGGTAACCACCTCCTGGCATCTGAATTTACCCCTGGAAAGCTGGGACTGCGCCGTTCGCCGAAGTGCGAATGACCACACGCACTATTAAGTGAACCTTCGTGTTGCACGAGACTCGGCGAGTGAATGGCATAGTACCAATCTTGTTTGCTGAGCACCTTGGCCACGAGCACATCACAACCATGTCGTCCTTCCCAAAGACTTCCATGAACAAGCAAAGCTTCGGTTGTTCGGCGCGACAATGTTACGCATTGAGCACCAAAGAAGCTGTAACCCTTGAAGATGCCAAGTGAAGGTACAGGTCTGCTCATTACTGGCCAGACCTCGCTGTGATAGGAAATCAAGGCCACATCGTCCGGAGTATTTACACGAGAGATATAGTCGAGAGCGCCCTCGCAGATTACAATGTCATCCTGAAGGATAGTCAAGCTCGTCATGCAAGGCCAGCGATCTACTGTTTCCTGAAGCAAAAACAAAAAGGCATTTCGAGATCCTGTTTCCTCCTGGGTGTTTGCCAGATTCCAGCCGTCAATCTTGGGTTGATAGTTACCATCGACGATGAGCAAGCGAGAGCCAAACCAAGTATCCGCGTTGGCTAAAGAACGAAGGGCGCTATGAAGTGTTGAACCTTGAGGTCGAGAACAGGTTTGCATTGTCAAAACATGGTCGCTTGATGGCGAACGAAAATCCACTGCTCGCACTTCGATGGGCACGAGTTGCGGAGGTTTCCAGGTTGTTTCGAGTGTCAGCAATTCTGTCCTACTATGAAACCGTCATAGGTATTCGCACCTGTTCGGCGAAAGCCAAAAGTGTCGCGTTTTCCCACTACCGCCGTCAGTGTGGGTGGTGAACCACCAGCCCAACGTACGGTAGCGAACCAAGCTGAAATGGTGGAGACGACGGCTCCTTGGAGAATTACCACGATGAAACATTGTGAGTTGATGCTGTTCGCGACCGCAAACGTGATGGCCGTTCCGGCCGCATTGCCAGTAACCACATGGACATCGCCTTTACCACAATCAATTGTCACGACTTGAGCCCCGGAAGCGGGAGTATAGGGGATTTCAGACGGAACCGGCGGCAAGCTCGATCCGATGGGCGTGATGCTGGCATAGTTTACTCCGGCTATGACCGCGACTTCGTAGCAGATCCCCAGGGGTGCTGTGATAAGGGGGGGAGTTATGGTGCCTACACCCGGCGTGGAGTCTGAAAGATAGATGATATTTCCAATCGCTGGCGCGGCGTCCATGCGAACACGCGTGCCGGGCTCCGCGAAGCCGCCAATGCGGCCATTGGCTCCCGCGAGAACGTCCTCCTGGCGCACGCCCAGAATACTGGCGATATTGGGCAGAGAATCGGCTAAAGCCAACAAGGCGTCACCAGGCGCGGCACCCGCGCGCACAATCATTCCTGCGAATTGAGTTGTTATATTAGCGTTGCTAAAGGATGCATATGCCATGATCAATCTCCATCGGATGACCGGTTGTTACCCACAACACCCAAAATGTCCTCGCCGTCACCTATTTGGACATTTAACACCACATTGCTGAACGCCGTATGCGGTTTCCGCTTTCGTCAGGCATTTCACATCCAAATTAATAAACCTCGTTCTCTGGATTTTCTCGCAGGTATCAACGCACACGACTTGACCGTGCTTGGTGGCTTCCGGGCATCCCGCGCTGTAGAGGTTCGCGCAAGCGATCTCACAGTCGCTCAAAACAGTAGGAGCGTCGCTGACATCTGCATCAGCAATCACGACGGCTGCGTCTGGATAAACCGGTGGTGGTCCCGGCGGAGCCGGAGGCAGGGGTTGCGGGCATCCAGAGCAGCCGAGGATGCAACCGATAAGAAACGCCACGTGAACGAGATAGCTTTTCATGATGATCTCCGATTGCCTTGGCATGACTATTCACCAAGGTTAGCAATGAGGGTGTTGAACGTTCCCCTGCGAATGAATTCCTCAGACACCCAGATCATGCCCTGCTGGCCCCAGGAAAGTCCCCAGGAATTGACGAGCAAGAACTCCTTCTTGCCGGCGGCATTCGTCCGGTACGCCCCGAAGTAGATCCAGTGATCGGGCAAGACCCCCTGGGGACCGAGCACACGGCTGCCGTCCGCGCCTTGGAACTCGTTGGTGCCGGCTTGGATGGCGCCCATCACCGCGTGCCCCGTGGCGATGGCCTGGCAGAACTGCGCAATCTTGTCCGAGGCCAGATCACCGACTGCATTGAATCCGCGCACGAAGAACATCGACTCGTCTTCAAGCTCAAGCAACGAGGGCTCGTCGTTGACGTGGACTTCAAGGTAGTCGGAATAGTCCGCCGACTTGGCGGTGCGTCCCTCGTCTTGCTCGTTCTCCAGGGCCACGCCCCATAGATCCATCGCTCGTACGAGCGAATTCGGCATGGCGCCGTCATCGACGAGCGGCGGCAAGGATCCATTGGCCTCGGGAACCCTGTCGATGATGCGACCATTGGCATAAAGGCCACGCGGCCAAACGGACGCCGGCAGGATGTGTCCGTGCGCCGCGAACGTCGTCGTGATGGCCCCGGCGAAGCCATGTCCGGTGCATGATCCCGTGCGCCGCTGATTCCAAATCGGCGGCAAGAACGCCAGGAGATCGGCCTGCGGTGCCAGGGCATCGGCACGCAGCTTTGCCGCTGGGTGCAGGTGGAAGCCGTTATACTGATGCCCCTCTGGATCGCGCTTGTAACCGAAACCGTGTGTCGGATGTCCCCATGCCATGATGCGTTTCCTTTCGTCTGGTACTTGCCGGCAACCCCCATTATTAGATACCGGAGAAGTCGATTCCACAAGCCCGGCTTTGAGTCGGCTTTGAGCCCGGCAATGACGCAATCGTAACCCTGGGCACCGGGCGACCCGCAACCCGGAGATCTGAGCACACCTGTGGTACACCTGTCGCACGAAACCACACTCTACCCATAGCGAAACCAGCCAAACGGTGAGATCATGATTTCACTGAACACGAACATCAACATCGACCTCGCTGCTAGATGATAATCCCAAAACTGATACATCTGATCTGGTTGGGTGAGCAGCCCCTGCACCCGCTGATGAACCAATGGCGGTGTCGGTGGAAGGAATTGCACCCCGATTGGGAGGTTCTGTTATGGACAGATCGAACGGGTGTGTCGATGGTCAGGAGCAACCACTTGCAGGGCGAGGCTCACTTGGCAGCATCACCCGAGCACAATAGTTTACTCGCTCAAGCCTGTCATCTTTCACAGAGAAGTAATATCTGGCGATACCTGATCATGAACAAGTTTGGAGGGCTCTATGTCGACACCGATGTCGAGCCCTTCAAACCAGTTGATGACGTTGTTGGCAACCTGACAGCGTTTGCAGCGAAACGCCAGTTACCACCACTCGGGACTTGGCTTCAAAAACAGGAACCTGTTTACGAGTGCGCATTTTTTGGGGCAGTTCCAGATCATCCTTGGCTTCGTCACCTGGTCAACAACCTTCAGCTTTGCGACCCAGCGGTTTCGCTATCCATGGGATGTGGATACTTCACACGCGTCACAAAAGAACACCCCGAGGTGTGCATACTAGACACTCAACTAGTGCTCTTTGAACCTCCCGACGACTGGGAGATGGCGAGGGAATGCGGATGTGTTCCCGATGTTGGAAAACCTGTTGCTACTTCAATCGTCGCGAAACACCACTGGTCATCAACTTGGTTTGAGAGGAGCTTTCGATCGTTGAAGTAACCTACCACCATCGCCCTGGCTACAGGTTTTTCAACATGAAGGCCCAGGCACTCCTCACCATGTCGCCAGTGCTTCGCCTGGGACACCATCCCAGTTCGGATACGATCTTTGCTGTTGATGCCACAACATAATCAGGGTCGCCTGGGCGATGAGCAACTGTTGTTGTGCAGACAGATCGCCCGGTGACAGAGCGCACGACTTCCACCATCTCGTTCACGCTCGTTCCCATCCCGCTGCCGACGTTGTAAACTCGATAATCACCGGGGTTCAGATCTGACAACAGCGCCAGAATGGCACTGACAACATCGTCCACGTGAACGTAATCGCGCACACAAGTTCCGTCGACCGTGTTATGCTCATGTCCATTGATCGCGAACGGCTCATTCCTCAAAACAGCCTGTAAGATCTTGGGAATCAGGTGTGTCTCGGGATCGTGACGTTCGCCAGCGGAGAGGTTGGATGCCGCGCCAGCCACGTTGAACAACCTCAAGACCCCTACGCCGGCTCCATGTTGCTGGCGAAGCGCGAACAAGACCTTCTCCGCCGCTGCCTTGGATTCAGCATACGGGCTGGCAGGAGCAAGCAGCGTCTCATCTTCGAGAGCCAGGAGACTATTCCCGTACACCGAACACGAGGATGCAAATACGACACGCTCGCATCTGCATCGTGACATGGCAATGGCTTGAGCCAGATTCAGAATACCCATACCGTTACTCGTATAGTAACGAAGAGGTTCACGTCGAGATTCTTCAACACTTGCAAGAGAAGCCAGGTGAATCACGGCGTATATGGGCTCCTCCAACAACGAAAGAAGTTCGCCGAGGTCGCACACGTTGGCCTTGATGAATCTGGCGCCTGGGGAAACAGTATCTCGATGACCTTGGCTAAGATCATCGAGCGCGATCACGTCATGACCCTCCGAAAGCAGTCTGTTGGTAACAATCGATCCAATGTAACCGGCGGCTCCTGTGCAAAGCACACGCATGGTCACCTTGCCGCGAGAGCCCTTCGCACGAGATCGGCGTTTTTCCACCTGCCCGCCTTGAAGTGGATGAGCTTGGGACGATGGCGCTTGATGCGATCTAGCCAAACATCGTCTTTGTCATCCTCCAGGTTGTAGAGATCTTCGGGCAAGGGGGTGCAGGTGTAAGACTTCTTGCCTGCGTACGCATCGTGCGCCAAAACCGAGAGAGCGTGTTGCTCAGCCCAGATACCTGCTTCACCGGTCTTCTCGAAGTGGTCGGACAGTTGTGCCCATTCCGCGAAAAACGTGGTGAGTTCTGGGGCTCGACGGAAAAAAATCACTCCCGCGTTGACGTCCCCTCGTGCCCTGACGTTGAACATTCGGGTGGCACCCAGGTGAACACCGGCAAGTCTTCCCCAGACTTCGGCGAACGGTGCAACCGGCATGACATCCGCATCGAGCCAGACCATGTAGGAAGCGACGCATTTGGTGTGAGATTCAGAAAGTATGTCAATCTTTCTCCTCCAGTGATCTGATGGAGTGATGCAGGTTCTCTCGGGAGCAGGACGAAATGTCACTCCAGATGGGAGACCTGGCGCCAGCTTCTCCTTCACGGAGGCGGATGAAGTATAGACGACAACCTTGCTAGCTCGACCGTGTTCGAGCATTTTGGGCAAGGTCAACCGAAGGCAATCCAAATATCCTTCGGTGCAATAGGTGATGATTTCAGGAAGAGAAGGTCGAAGGTCGATCAACCACGAGTGATCTTCGTAGAAGCGATGTGGGGCACCAAAAGCTTCGTCGACAGCTCTCGTCACGCCGTGAAGCTCTTTCTTCTCCTGGGCATAGTCATGTCCCGCTATGATGCCCCTTGTGCCAAACTTGGGCAGCCAGAGCTTGATATCCTCCTTCACATGCTCGTAGTCGTGATTGGCGTCGATGTAGACGAAATCAAGCGACCCGTCGAGAAACTCGGGGGCGGCTTTCTTCGAGGTGTTCTTGTTCTTCTTGATGATGGGCGAAAATTCCTTCACGACCCGATCGAACATGGCCTCGGCGGCTTTCCAGTCGCCCTGCGGCCATGGATCGATGCACGTGAGAGACTTGAACTTTCCGCTTTGGACGAAAATGCGGGTACTCTCGCCCGCATAGGATCCAACTTCGACCCCTACCAGGTTGACGGGCAAGTCTCGCACGAGGGCTTCCAGCCCTCGACGGTTGCTACCGGGGCCGCGCATGAAACGAACATCGAACTCAGACATCTTGAACTCCTTTGGCAACAACTCGCCGATTGCCGAGATGACCAACTTGAAAGTAGAAACGGTTGTCGCGAGCATGTCCCGATATGAGCGCGGGCACAATGCCTGTCTTCCAGCAGGCGTATCCGAAGCTGAGTTGATCGCGCTGGCTGCCCCGGAGGTATTCGTCCCACCACCGCTGTCCAAAAATCCTCATGCGCTCGCTGTCTCGACGAACGAGAAAGCAGTTCTCCGTGAGTGGCAAGGTGTCGGGAAAGCCGGCTTGCTCGTAACGTGCAACCACCCGTTCGACAACCTCCCGAACATCGAGCCCCAGTTGAATGACTTTCGCTGCCTCGTGATGCATGGTGGTGCTCGCCGGGTTAGGATGCGCGAACACCGCAAGCTCGGAAGACCCGAGCAGCCCCTCGGCTTTGGAAGCGAGATCACACCGAAGGCGCAAGTTGGCATCGACGTAGACAGAGATCTCATGGTCGGGCAAGACGTGATGGGGCAAGAGCTTCGGCATTCGGCTCAAACGTCGTGGTGAAAGCTTCGGGTCCAACGGTTCGATGGTTGAAACACACCATCCCGGCGCTCGCAGGTTCGGTTGATCGGTGAAGAGAAAACACGGGACAGTCTGGCCCGGATCGGGAGGCACCGTATCATACGAACCGAACAGACAAGAGTAGATCACCGTTCTGGCCGGCGCGACCATCTGCCACACCTGAACTAGGTTACCTGCTTCTCGGCTACGGGAGCGGGGTTCTTGAGCCTCGCGATGGCACGTTCGTAGGCATGGAGCCGGGCGGCCTTGGCCATGGGCATGGCCGCAAGCTGCTCATCAAACAGCTTGCCGGCGGCGAGCGCGTTCGAGGCGTCGGCATCCTCCACGCGACTCGGGATTTCGTTGGCGTCAATCAGGAGCGCCTTGTGGCCTTCTTCCAGGAATTCGAGCACTGTCTTCGGCATGATGACCTCGCGAGATAGGGTGGTTGTTACGGCGACGAATTCACGGGCTCCGGAGCCAGGGGTGCGGCGTCCGGAGCCCGCGTGGGTTGCTTTTTCATGGCACACTTCGACCTGAACATGGCTGCCCGATCATGATGGCGAGATCTTCTTTGCCTTCCCCCTCTCGACGACGGTGTCAAGCTCATCGGCCGGCACCACAGGAATGCCAAGGTGAGTTTTCGACTTGCCGCTCAAGCTGTGCAAGAGCGAGACGAGAAGCACCGTGGTAGTCGAGATGCCAGCCAAGACACCGGGCGAGAGCGCAGGGATCTGCGAGAGCGATTCGAGGAAATTGACGATCACGGTCAGCGCCGAGACGATGAACTCCGAGGTGAAGAAGATCCCTTTCCAAGAGATCCCCCAAGCACGCTTCTGCATGCAGCGAACGACCGCATAGATGATGGCCACAGCGTTCGCGACCACGAGCCCGTAGGGAGAAGGGATCACGTCCGCGTAGTGCCCACCCAAGGTCGCGAGCCACAGACCCACGGCAGCCCAGAACGTGTACGTCTTCCAGAACGGCGTCATGGAGATCTTTCCTTTCTTGGCAGATGAAATGGTATCGGTTGCCATGGCAGGTTCGATACGTCTGACGATGCACACACCCTGAAAGTTGAAGGTCTCGCCCCGCTGGTTGGTCACGGATATGGCGATGAATTCGCCTTTTTTGATGGTCTCGAACTCGGGTGAAAACGGCCTGGCATCGTCAGCCGAGAACACGCCGGCCGGCAGCGCGCCCGGCGTGCTCAACTGGCTGTTGCGTCCCACCTTGAAATCGGTGACCAGGAAGACCGCGCAGATCTCCGCAGGGATGGAGATCCTTTCGATCACGGCATCGAATGGCACCTGGACGCTGATGTTGGCCGAGCAGTGTCCTTGCACGGCCGTCGAACCAAACCCGATGGGCATCATGCGAACCGGAGCTGGCGGACTTGCCGAATCGCTTGGCTGGTAATCGATGTCGATGGTCGCGAGTCGCATGGCGATCCTTTCAGGCGGCGGGTTTGACGGGCTCCTCGATGCGCAGAAGGTTTTCTAGGTACGAAACGGCTGCCTCACGCTCACGGGCTCGACCCACGCGCAGGATGTCCACGGCAGCCATGATGTTGTAGAGCGGTTGGTTCTGAGAGCAGGCGATCGGGATCGTCGGATAGAGCGGGATGAGACCTTCGCCCATATCCTTGCCCTTGGCGTACGGCCACACGATCGGTATGTCCCCGTCCTTGGTGAACCGGGCGCGAAAAAGTGGTGAAAAGGTCGCCGTGGCGATGCCTCGCACAACCTCCAGCTTGCGTGGATAGAAGGAGGTGGGCACGCCATGGATGAGGTAGTCGAAGAGCCTTTGCCCCACGACCTGGGCGCCCTGATTGGTGGACGCCACGAGCTTCGCGGCACGACATCGGCCAAGCGCCTCGAACACACCAGAAGGCGATAGATGCAGGCGCTCCGCGAGCTGCACATACGTCCATTTCTCGCCTTCCCAGATCGCGAGCTGACACGCAACGAATACGTCCTGTGGTTTCAATGCCGTAGATCGCTCCGACATGAAAAAGGACTCTATTCGCGATTCGCAAACGGCGCAAGACCAAACAATAGGTGAAAGAACTTTCACCAATTAAGTGGTTCACGACGCTGTCATTTCATTCGCAATTCGCGAATGGGCGCAATTGAATTGCGAGATTCACAAGAAAACCCTGCAATCAATGCCCGGAATTTGCACAGGTTGAATTATCGCCCGGAGCATCGACATCTCTCTTAACCTAGTAGTGTACCGCCCACGAGTGGGCAATTTCGCGGTTGAGACCGCACCATCACAAGGAGATCTCCATGGCACTCACACTTACAAGGGACAATGTTCTTTCGCGCATCGGTGGCTACCGGGCGGGAGCCTCGCACCTCATCAGCGGTGCCGGCGCCATGCTCCGAAGGGAAATCAAGGCCGTTCGCACTGCCGAGATCGCCCTCTCCTCGTTCGCCTTCGGCGTGATCCAGGGCAAGTTCCAGAAGCAGGGTGGCTTGACCCTCGCGGGTCTGCCGGTCGATCTTCTCTCCGGTGCGGCATTCCACGTCGTCGCACTGTTCGGTTTCGCGCGTCCGTGGTCGCACCACCTGCACGCGTTCGGGGATGGCGCCTTGGCGACCTACCTCGCGACGACGGGCTACCGGGTGGGCGAGCGTTGGGGCGGGGGCGTCGGCCTCGTCTCCAGCATCAAGGGCGCCTTCGTGGGCGAGGACAAGCCGGTCTCCGGTGGTGCCTCGATCGCCGACGACGAGCTGCGAAACCTGGTGCGCGGCGAGTAGCCGAGCACACGGTCAGCAATCGTCAGCAACCACAGCAGAACTGAACCTCAACCTCCGAAACAAAGGACAAAACCATGCACTACGGAATGTACGGCGACGAGAACCTTGGCAACCTGCTCGAAGGCGACGACAGCGGCTTCGAGGGTCTCACTGAGATCATCGGCGACGATGAAGCAGGCGACGACTCGGGCGACGACTCGGGCGCGCAGTTCGTTGGCGACGACCTGATGGGCGCCGCGAAGCGGAAGCAGAAGAGCAACGCTGCCAAGCAGGCAATGATGCGTCGTCGCGTCGCGGCCGGCGCGCTTCTGCGCACCCTGCCGCCCCGCTCGGCTCGCGAGTTCGTCATCGGTTTGGGCTCGACCGCGATCCCCGGCCTCTCCTCGGCGAACATCAACGTTCAGCCCCAGGTCATCTTCCGCCCCGAGCGTATCGTGATCCCGTCGAACATCGCGGCGGACTTCCTCATCACGGACGTGAAGGTCGGCAAGAACAGCCAGCTCGTCAGCCCCGGCGCCATCCCGGCCGTCGTGTTCGTCGAGAACGCGTTCGGCGTCCGTCTGAAGATGGACACCGCGCAGATCGCTCAGTTCATCACGGTCTCCGTGACAAACCAGAACGGCGCAGCCCGCAACTTCCAGGGCGCGATCATCGGCCCGGCGGTCGAGTAGTAGATCCCCGCAGCTAGGGAGCGGAGGCGTGATGAGCGCCTCCGCTCTCCGGTAGCGGATCTACCTTCACGAGGAAGCTCGACCATGTTGGATCAAGCAAAGCTAGCAGTCGTCGCCTACGGAGAGGTCTCGGGAGCCGACGGCTCTTCGACCCTCACCAACAGCGGCGTTTACACCACGCGACTCGGCACAGGCGTTTTCCGGATCGACCTGTCGAAGAACCCGGACGGCTCGGCCAACCAGCAAGAGCTGACCCAGTTCTCCGACCGCGACCTGATCATCGTCACGGCCATCAACAAGTCCACCAATCTGTGGCCGTATGCCAGTGCCAGCAATGTCACGGGCAGCAACGGCTCGCTGAAAGAAATTCACACGAGCCAGGCTGGTTCCAGCACAGGCGTCGATGCGGACTTCAGCTACATCATCTACCGCACCCTGACCCCGCCCGTCGTTGGCGGTCCCGCCTAGCCAGGCATAGATGATTCCGGGGAGCGGAGTTCTCAAATCCTCTCCCCGGAACACTTGCACAAGGAAACACCATGTTGGATCAAGCAAAGCTTGCGGTCGTGGCCTATGCGGAAGTCGTTGGCAGCAACGGTACCTCAACGCTCACGAACAGCGGTGTCTATACAACGAGGATTTCTTCCGGTCTCTACCAGATCGATCTGTCGAAAAACCCCGACGGTACGCCCAGTCAGCAAGATCTGAAGCAGTTCTCCGACCGCGATCTGATCGTGGTCACGCCGAATCCCACGACACAAGACATGCAAAGCAACTTCTTCGTCTACGCTTGCGCGAACAGCGAAACGGGCGGCGCGATCAAGAACGTTGGACTCGGCGCGGTGGTGGACCAGGGAGGCGTTCACTTCTCCGCTGTCGACTGTGATTTCAGCTTCATCATCTACCGCACGCTCACCCCGCCCACGTCAAGCGGACCGGCGTAGTCATCTCGCTAGCTCAGCTAGCACAACCATCAACCATCATCGAGGAGAAAGAAAATGTTGGATCAAGCAAAGCTGGCAGTCGTAGCCTACGTCGAGGTTTCGGGTGTCGACGGTTCGTCAACCCTCACGAACAGCGGTGTCGTCACGACCAGGCTGGCCCTGGGAACCTACGCCATCGACCTGCCCGCCGGGCAGTACCAGGCGTCTGACCGCGACCTGATCTTCGTTCAGGTCAAGGGCAGCAACCCGGCCATCTCGGCGGCCGAGACCGACACCGATCCCCAGCGCAAGCTGGTGTACGTCGGTTCCAGTGCCACGACGGCCACGGACACCGACTTCACCTGCATCATCTACCGGACGGTGACTCCGCCGGCACCGGGCGGCCCCGCCTAGTCGCAAGACCTTCTGCAACGAGTAGAACCATGTATCGCCCGCGATCGTGCTCGGGGTGGGGCAACGGTCGCGGGCGTACGCCTTAACAGGTCGCACACTTCGAGTTGCCCCACGTAGAAGGTTGAGCCGCGCATGCGTGCTCCCCTCCGAGGCAACCACATGGCATACGATCTCCTACTCCGCCGACTGACACGCGCCAACTGGGCTCGCCGCTCCACGCTCCCGGTTGTCGCGCCCGCTTCTCCGGTCTCGGGCTGGCCCCGGAAATCCATCTCCTGCGGTGTCGAACGTTCGCCTCGCACAGTGAAGGGCGAGATCGTAAACGGACGTCGCGTATCAATCGTTGGCGGTCCGGATGATCCACTTGCCCAGCTCCCGGCAAAGGAGCGCAAGGCCGTAGCCCAGCTCATCGTTCTGCGCAAACGTGCCGACGATGGCAACGCGTCTGCTCAACGGATTGTCGAGGCCGTGGCCCGGTTGAAGATCTTCGTGTCACCGGCCGGCGAACCCGCGAAGCTCTGAAAGGAAATCTCATGGCCATCGACCTTCTCACGGGCAAGCAAAACAAAGGCAACTTCGCCCGCTCTTCCTCGATGGGCGCCTACTACTCGCCCGAACGCTCCCTCGCTCCCCAGGTCACCGTCGTCCGGCAATCCTGGTGGCCAGGACTCATTCCCCTGGCCATCGGTGCCTACGTCGTTACCAAGATCGTCAAGCACACCAAGTAACCCTCATCAAGTCGAAGGAGAATTCCATGGCATACGACCTCCTGCTTCGCCGTCGGATCCGACGGAGCTACGCCCGCAAACCCACCGTCACGGTTCGCAGCACCGACAGCCTTGTGCTTACCGAACCTGAGAAAGCCTGGCTGGCTCGCATCGCGCTCTGCCGTGCGCAAGCCCAAGCGGGCGACAAGCGCGCCGCCAAGGACTGGAAGAAGACAGTCAAGCAGATCGTCGCGACCCGCCGCAAGGCCGCGCGAGGCGATGTGAAAGCCCAACGCACGGTCGCCGTGCTCGTGCAGTCGGGCATGTTCCCCAGCTCGAAGAAGCTCGCGCCCAAGGGCACCCGAGTCCTCAAGCCGCTCGTCGCTGGCAAGTGCTAACAGATCTCAACGTCCTCGACAACCAAGGAGACAATCATGGGTTTCGCAAATTTCGACAAAGCAGGACTCGCCGTCATCGCCTACGCCATCGTCAACGCCGACGGAACATTTCGCGGCAGTAGCAATGTGACCTTGCTACCCCACGGCGCGGGCACGGGCAACTACACATTTATTGCCCCCTACGATCTCCAGGGCGTTCAAATCCCCTTGTTCTCGGCTGACGATCTGAGCATCGCCACGCTCATGGACGATGGATCTGGCGGCAACAGCATGATCCGCGTGAGCAACCTCGGTCCCTATGCCAAAGCAGTGATCGTTGGCGAGGTTGCCGGTCCTCCGGTTGATCGTGCCTTCTCGCTCTTGATCCTCCGCCAGCTCACCCAACAACCATAGCACGATGCCTTCCAGATCTTCCTTCAGCCTGTCGAAAGAAGCTCCGAACGAGCTTGTCGGTGGCTATCGGACGGTGTGTGGTGGCGTCGAGCACGACGAAGATCGCCGACTCGAAACCTGGACCATCATTCGGGGGTTCACCGAGGTGGGCGACGTGGAGCTGGAACTGGACATCTATGCCGATGTCTGGAACATCGTGGAAGTCAAACGAATCATCGGACTCGGGTCGCCACTGCCCTCACAGGAAGGGAACATTCCACAAGAAGTCATCGACGACTTGCTTGCCAGGCGAAACGCAACAAAGGAAAAGTTCTACGTGCTCGTGGGCATGTGCCATTACGTCGACTGTTCGGACAAGCCAAGAGATCGCCGCGTTCCCGTACAAGCACACTCAGGACGTGGCGCGGTCGAAAACCTTCGCAAACTCGTGAATGAAGAGCGCGCTCGTGACGGTCTTGAATCGGGACTCAAGGGCGACGGCGTCTGCGTTCTTGGCAAATCAACACACAAGTACGTCTCGACTGTCTACGCCAATGCACTCGATTGGAAACACCAACCGCTCTACAACATTTAGGGAGTAATTACCGACATGGCAATGCCCAAGATCGAATTCCGGTGTCAGATGTTTCGCGGTGACTGGGATCAGGTCTGGAGCCAGCGACGCATGCTCTGGTTGATGGAAGCATTGTGTCGGGTCAATCAGACCCACTTGCAGGAGTTCGAGGCATTTCGCAAGCGCGGTCTCGTCGAGCGCAACTATCCTTCCGTCTACAAGGCGGGACTCCACTACGAGACCGAAAAGGGCACGGAGATCTGGCCGGACATCCCGTCATTGCTCGGCGGCACCATGGGCAAAGGGATCTACGACGGCATCTGGGCCGACTGCGAAGATCTCTCGTGCTACCGGGTCGCCGAGCTGCGTGAGCTGGAATGGCACTACGAGCGCCCGCACCCCAAGACCAAGGGCAAGGTCGAGAAAGCCGATCCGCGATTTCCCCAAGAACCCCTGGCCATGCAAGCCGCCCAGGAAGGTCGCGACTGGCCGAGCTGGAAGAGGGTCAAAGGAGGCATCGCCGCCAAACCCTTCGCCAAATGGCGCCGGGGACAGCAAGGCCAATACCATTATCACGCGCTCGTCTACCTGCCCGACGGCAGGCTCGAAGATCCATCACTCGTCCTCGGCATGGGCAAAGAGCGCGAGTTCGCCGAGAACGACACGGCCGCGAAGCTCAAAGCTGGCACGCTGCCGGTGATCTACCAGTACGCAAAGAAACCGGAAGTCATGGTCGTGGATCCGGAAAAACCCTCCGGGTACAACGGCGGAGACGCCAGGAAGCTCGACGAGGAGATCTTGAAGCGCCTACGCCAAGAGGTGCCCATGTCGGGCGATCTGGAAGTCGGCGCCTACCTCGCCAACCCCGTGGGCTCGGCACGAGATCCGGACGAAGTAGATCTGGACGAGCTGTTCGGCTGGTCGAAGCTCCACAGGCAGTTCATTCCCTACTCCGCCAAGGCAGAACTTCGCCGCTTACTGGGGTACAACAATCGCTAACAGCATTCAGTCGTTCGCCATTCACGAATTTCTCAGCCCTACACACGTCGATGTCACAACATGCCCACCAAAGTTTTCTACGCCTTCTTCGTACGGGATGTGGGAGGATCTTGGACACTCAAAGGAATCGACGAAAACAAGGAAGTGGTGATCTGCATGTTGGAAAAGTGGAAACGCGCCCAGGGTTGTGAGCACATCGAAGTGCTGGAGCTACCCGGCGGCCGAATGGTCTACGAATGGACGGCCGAGGCGCCGCAAAGGAGCGAACCATGACCATTGACATCACGAACCCTGGCGTCGTCGAAATCGCCAATCAAGGCTATCCCCGGGCGCCGGATGGCGGCTCCCCAGCCCCGACCAACGACAACGTGCGTGTGGCCGACCAAGCCACGCCACCCGCACCGCTCGACAGCGTGTTCTCGACCAATCCTCCGCCTCCCCTGCAACCGACGCTACCAGCCAACCAGGGTAATCCCCTCGGTCTCCCGACGAACCTGACCGTCCCTGCCGAAAACCCGGTACTCGCGGGCGTGGTCAACGATGTTTGCAGCCTCAAGCTGTTCCTTGATGGCTGTACCTTCGCGGCCCTCACCGCCGGCAACATCACCATCACGATCATCCTCGATAGCGGCACGCGCTTCACGTTCACGCAAACACTAAGCAATCTTCAGGTATTGGGTGGCACCGATCAGGCCACGCTGCTCTTCACACCGACGCCCGGCAACTTTATCCTCGGCGCCATCATGACCGTCATCGCCCTGCAAGGCCCCGGTTTGCAGGTTCCGACCACGACTGGCAGCGTGCAGCGCGACACCCTGAGCAGTCAGGACGGCGAAATCGTCCCCATCTCCTCGATCGCCACCAGCCAGACGATCACCACGCGTCTCTCCGACACGCTGACCACAGATCTCATGGAAGACGACACGCCGCCCGCGAATCCGAAAGCCTACCTCGTGTCTCAGGTCGGTTCGATTCAGATCGACGCGGCCGAGGCCATCGTCGACTACACGATTGGCGTGCTGAGCGCCCTTTGCAACGTCAAGATGACCCTATCGGGTTGCACCTTCGATCTCCTGACGGCTGGCAACCTGGTCATCACGATCTTCTTCAGCGACGGAACCAACACCGTCACGACCATCGCGCTTGGAGATCTTCAGGCGCTGGGCGCCGTAGCCACCGGACAGATCCCTTTCGCGCCAACACCTGGCAAAATCATCATCGGTGCTCGCATGGTCGTGACCGCGCTCCAGGGGCCGGGACTGCTCATTCCCGGAACGGTAGCCACGGTTCAACGTGTTGGATCGCCCGATGGTGAATTGATCGACGTAACTCAGATCGCCGTATCCCAGACCGTCGTTGGCGGGACAAGTGGTGTCGTCTCGAATGTTGCCGTCGTAACCGACGATGCCACTGGACTTCCCCCCACTGTCAACACGGTCAACTTGAGACTGACGTTCGCAATGACACGCTCTTTCACCGCCAATGGCATTTCACTGGTCGGACGACCGGTAACCTTCCAAGAGATTGACGTCAATCGTCCAATCTTGATCATGGCCGACTTCTATCTGGTCGTGGCCAACAACGATCCAAATGACGGAGCGGTTGTGCCCCTCGGCATCGAACCTGGCGCACTCATTTCGTTCGATGTAGCCCGGTATGCGGGCGAACTGATCTTCCAGGTGGATCCATTCGCCACTCAGAACGTTGGCGCGGGAACACCAATCGAATTGCCCGGCACACAGCCGCAGGTTGGCATCTACGCCGAAACCATGACTGCCAAGATCGATCTCGTTGGTTGCAATTTCAACGCGCTCACGAACGGTAACCTGGCCGTGAGCTTGACACTTGCCAATGGCACCTTCCACTACACATCTTTCAACCATGCTGCGCTTGTTGCCCTGGGCAATCGAGCAAGTGCCTTGATCTCCCTTCCTTTCGCGCAGGGCGATCCACCGCCGTTCGTTGCTCCCAACGATATCGTGCTCACGGCCTACGTCATGATCGGTGTCGGTGTCACCGGCCCCGGTCTTGTTGCCGCCACGATTGTCGTACAACGCGTCGGTCGCCCGATGGGGGAAATCATACCGACTTGTTCAATCCTCACCATGAACATTTTCACGCACAGATTCAATACACCGGGAACACAGCCCGGTGTCACCATCGGTGGAGCTTCTCGCGATGTCAACGTGGCTGACCAGATATCGACCATCGGCACGCCCCTCAACGTCCTTCCATGAGGTAATCACATGGCCATTCTCACAGTTCCAGTCGTAGTACCCGTAGCGGGCGATGGCCCGATCGCCAGTATCGCCGCGCTCATCAACGCCAAGACCGTGACCTTCGCGGGTAGGTTCACGGGCTCGTACACGTTGCTCGGCAGCCACAACGATGTGGATTTCGTGCCCGTGCTACTGTTTGACGCCGACGGTATCGAAGGCATCGAACAGATCTTGCAAGGCTCGTTCAAGTCGGTGCGCTTGCGCGCCAATGGCGCCGTGATCGGCAGTCCGCTTTCCTGTGAGGTATCTGCCGTGGCAGTGCCGGGACAAAACCTGTTCGCCACAGTCGCAAGCCTTATAGCAGGAGCCTCAGGACCGACACCCTCAATCGATACGGCCGCGCTCTTTCCACCCACGGGCCTCGAAGTCGGCATCAACTTCGCTTGCTCCGGCTACTTCGCGGGCGCCATCGTGGTCGAAGGCAGCCCCGACAACGCCGACTGGAATCCTATCTGCACGTTCAGCGCAGGACAACCCGGCTCCCGTCCCCTCGTGGGCCTGCAACCCAAGCTGGAGTTTTCGCCAATCTGCACGCTCGACAAGGTTCGCTACCTGCGCGTAAACGTGGCCGGCCAAATCACAGCCGCGACAGTCATTACCGTGGGTGGCGGCATCCCGGCAAGCGGGGGAGCGGGCGCCACACCCCGACTGTCGTTCACCGACAACGAGGGCATGGCCATGCTGGTCCCGCCCGGTGGTGTCGATCTCGAAGGCATCCTCTACGAATGGGCCGTGAATCTGAATCTGCTTGGCGGCATCATCACTGCCACCTTGGCCGGTATCATCGCGGTGCAAGGCACGGCGCCCGGCACCTTCAATCTCTACCTCGGCAGCACCACACCGGGCGACACGACCGGAGGCACGCTCATCGCCTCTATCTCCACGGCAAGCGGTGCCGAGGTCGTGGTGAGCGCCACGGGCGCCGCCTTCGCCAATCCCGGCGGCACCTGCCTTCTCCAGGTCACGGGCGTCGTGGCCGACGTAAACAGCCAGGCGCTCATCCGTGGTGTTTGGGTCGCTTTCGAAGAATGACAACTCACATACTTGCTTAGCTTGGAAACTGCATTTACCACCCCCAGCCAAGGACAGCGAAAATGATCAAGTGTACCTATCATGATCTCGCAGGGCTCCGTGACCAGACCGTCAACCAAGGTTCTACCCAGATCACCAAGCCCGGTCCCCTGACCAAGCTTGCCCAGGCCGATGAAACCCGCATCCCGCTGCTCATGGATCGCATTCGCATCGGTCGCTTCGTCGGCAAGATCGTCGCCGAGATCAAGGAGATGGAAGCCGACGCCATGAAACTGCTGAGCAAGTATGGCAAACAAGAGGAAAAAAACCCCGCCATATTCAACATTCCGCCCATAAACCGCGAGCTGTTCAACGAGGAGAACAACAAGCTCAATGACACCGAATGTGAGATCACGCTCCTGCCCTTGCCCGAATCGGTTTACGGCCGCCTACCACTCACGGCCGGTGACCTGATGGCTCTGGAGAAGTTCATCGTCTTGTCACCCGAAATGCAAAAGCTGCTCGCCGAGATGGAAGACGAGGACGAAGACGAGAACGAAGAAGATGAAGCGGACGTTGGCCAATCCGTCGCAACAGCCTAGCAACATCGTTCAACCGGAAGCCCGGTTTTGACCAGCAAAAGCCGGGCTCCAAACACCGATAACTCAATACCGCGACAAGGAGCACACAATGCCAGTACAAGGTGGAAAACGCAGGGAATATCGTCCGGTGTGGTATGGCGAGAATAACACTTCACCTGTCCAAAACTACTCGGTTGGCAACTGGCTCACGTTCGCTGGGGGACCAAACCCAAACCTCGCGGCTATCGCCATCGGCAACAACGTTCTTCTCAATAACAGCTTTGGAAACGTAGCACTTGGGCAGGATATTACCGTAACCGGTTTTTACAGCGCCATCTGCGTCGGGCAACAACTTTCGGTTGGTTGCGCTAGCGGAACCTGCATAGGCCACAGCAGCACGATAGGTTCGGGGGGTGGCAATATAATAACCCTGGGTGACAGTCTCACTGTCCAGAATGGTGGTGGCGACATCACCTGTATTGGTTCCTTCTCGGAAATACAAACCCCCGGCAGCGGCCACATCTCCATAGGCCCTGACAATCGAATACTTGCAAATAGCGATGGCAACGTTTGTGTTGGTAGCAATCTCACCACCGGAGCTTTCGGTGACAACATTGTGCTTGTCGGCTACTCATTGTCAACCCAGGGCCAAGGCGGCAATCTCGTACTCATCGGTGCCCTCTCACGCACGTACACCAACTGCTCGGAAAGTGTATGTCTGGGAAACAACATGAATATCTTCAACAACACAAACCGGTCGGTCTGTGTTGGCTACCAGTCAACCCTTGCACCAGAGACTGGCGACTGCGTCGTCGTTGGATCTGGCTCCATCATCTACAACACCTCCATCCGTTCCACGGCCATCGGTTACGATGTCACCATCGGCGCGGCCACCAATGCCACGTTCTTCATGATCGTTCCCGACCTGGCAGATCTTGCCAACAACGACTGGGTCTCGCTTCCGGATGGTCGTGGTGGCACCATCGAAGTCGAGTTCCAGGTCGACGGCAGCTTTGTTCCCTTCGGCCCGCCCCGGCTCGTGGCCGACGTACAATTCGCCGCCAATTCCACCGACGTTGGTTACATTCTCGTGGACACCTGGAACAGTGTCTACGGACTGCCCTACACATTCCCCATCCAAAGCGAAAGCGTCGGGGGCGACGGTCGCTGGACCGGAAACTTCATCTACCCGTCGCCCGGAGTCGCTGGCAACGGCTGGTCGGTCGTGCCCACCGTGGCTTCGGGCCTCTTCACGGGTTCGACATCCTTGGACGGCACCCAGACAGCTTCTCCCAACTGCGTATGCATCGGTTCGCTCAGTACGATCAACGGCAACTGTGCTGACAGCGTCCTCATTGGTCACAACAGCACACTTACGGGACTCAACGGAGTGGCCATCGGAGCCGACGTGGTGTTGACAGGAAACGGCTGTGTCGCCATCGGTACGGGAGCCAGCACGAATGAGGTGGGCGGCATCGCCATCGGTTCAGGAACCATTTGCCACGATGGCGGCGGTCTGGCCATCTGTATAGGCGCGGAAGCTACCGGAAACAACTGCATGGCCATCGGTCCTACCGCTCAAGCCACGGGAATCGCCGGTATCGCGCTCGGAGATCGCGCTGTCGCGAGTAGCTACGAATTCGTCGTCGGCGACTCAGAGAATATCTCCCCTATCAAGCCCTTCATTCACCACTTCGTGGTACGAGGTTTCGATCTCGTGGCAGTCACCCCCATCGACACCTTGTCCGTCATCGACAATCCATCTGTCGCCGGGGAAACCGGTCTCACCTTGACCTACTACAATGGCGTAACCGTCTCGAACAAAACCTTGAAAGCCAGCACCCTGGGCACCCTGCCCGCTGGCTCACTCGTCATCTACGTGGATCCATAGGAGCAAAACACATGGCAATCACAGGTGGAAAACGCCGTGAGAATCGTCCCGTCTGGTACGGCAACACCAACAGCTCTGGCCAGAGCTACTCCATCGGTGATTGGCTCACCTTTATCAATCCGATCGGAACAACGAATTGCATCAGTATCGGCAACGGAAGCGCCATACCGCTCGGCCTAACCGCAGCCATCGCTCTTGGTATATCGACCAACGCCACGGGCTCTTACGCCATCGCCCTCGGTGCCTCGGCGGTCGCGGGTGCCAATACCATGATCGTGGGTGACAACACAAATCTCTTGAGAGCCATTCACCAGTTCACCGTACGCGGGCACAACGGCGGCGTGCTCGACACCATCTCGGCCATCGACAATCCTGCCAGTGAAGCGTTTGGTCTCACCCTCGTCTACAACGCCGACGGCACCTTCAGCAACAAGACCGTCAAAGGACTCGTTTCACCGCCGGTCGGTGCCATCCTACTTTACGTGGATCCATAGATCGCTTACTGTTTCAACCGGCTTCGATAAAATCGCTCCTCAAGAATCACTCCTCAAGAACCCTTTCCATCGCTCAAAAGGTAACACACATGCCCCAGGTAACAAAGACTCTCAACGGCAACATCAACGGCATCTCGATCACCGTTGACGGCAACTCCATCTACGCCAACGTCATGTGGACGGATCCATCTGCTCGCCATCTCAGCGTCTCCCCGGTACAGATCACTGCGAGCAAGGTCAAGATCGGCCAGAACGTCATCGGCGACGCCCCCGCCGACATCGCCACCGCAGCCACCGCCCTGGCCAGCAAAGTCAAGATTTTGGTCGAGGGCCTCATCGCCTCCGGCAAGATCACCCTCTAGTCCGCCACAAGCCGGCGAATGGTCGTCCGGCGCCCATAGACCTTCCCCACAAAGGATCTCCCCATGCCCCAAGACATCATCAACCCCGTACAGGTTGCCAACCAGGGATTTGACGGCAATCCTGCCACCGTACCCTCCAACGTCACAACCACCGCCACGAACAAGGTCAACCGTTCGGGTGCCGATGGCGCTCCAGGAACGGGCCGAAGCGCGCAGGTTCCCGCCTTCGGCACCCTGGCCCCGCCAACCCGCGTCTACGCTTCAGGAGACGCCGGCAAACCCGGCATCGGCACGGCCGCGCAAGCCCCCGCCGTGGGGATCGTGGATGCCGTGCCCGCTGCGCTCGGTTCAACGCCCGGCGGGCTCCTGCAACCAGGGGGCGCGGGCACCAACGTCACGCCCGATGCCGTGGCCTCGCAGACCTTCAGCGCGGGCAAGGGCCTGACGCCGACCTACAACGGCGGCTCCACCTAGCACAACAACGACAACCTGTTTATCATCAACCAACGAGGAGAGCACCATGCCAGTCATCAACGTCAACCTGATCACCATCGCCAACCAGTCCTTCGACGGACTGCCCGTCGAGGTCAAGCCGGCCGACAGGCCCGCCGAGACCATTCCCTCGTCAACCCCCGTGGTCAATACCCCGATCGCCAACCAAGGCTTCGGCCGTGGCGTTGCCCGGAACATCTCCGGCGCGCTCCACTAGACAACATCACCACCCCACAACTTTCACCGAAAAGGGATCGCCATGCCTCGACTCGAACCACACGCCGGAATGAAAACACCCTGGGGCCGGGCCGACAACGTCCACAAGCTGGTCGAAGGGATCTGGTTCGTGGGCACCCCTGGCCATGGTGGGCTCAAGGTCTCCGCAGCCTTGAACAAGAAGATCCCCGAAACCGTGCGCGCGGACGGCGGCTGGTACGAGGAAGATCTGGCCTACAACTGGGTCGTGGTCTTCTTCCCCGAGCTTGTCGAACGCAACGTCGTGCAGGGCACCGTCGAGGACGCGCACACCACCTTGCGCAACTGGTTCCCCAACGAATACGAACGCGTCTTCGGCCTCGCGCTCGATGCTTCGCAGAGCCGAGTTCGCCGGGAAGATCTGTTCCGGGCGGCCCACGGCAACGATTGGATCGTCATCGCCGCCTGGGGCGACTGGCACCAAAGCGTACCCAAGGGCATGGTGGGTGTCTGCTGCCAGCCGGCACACCTCGCCCGGAGGCGCGGCGCCCCCGAGCGATACTTCCTGGTGCCGAAAGCCGACTACGATAGCCAGGAACTCAAAACACCGATCGGCTTCATCTGCGATCCTCCCCCGCGACCTGGTGAGCCCTACGAAGAGATCGACAAGATCTCCTGACCATGTACGCACCCCGCGCCTACTACGTCATCGTTCGCGGCAAGCGTCACCGCGCCTATGGCCCCTACCTGTCTCGCGACGATGCTGCTCGCGCCGGCTACTTCGCGAAGAGCGTCGCGAAACGCGATCTGTGCGCCGTGGGACACGACCCCGGACGATGGGCGGTCTTCTTCGGAATCGGCGTGAACGAATACGACGACCGCGAAATCGAATACCTGTCGCGACATCCCGAAGAAGCTCTGCCCGGCTGCAAATCCTTCGAGGTTCATTCTCCCGAAAAGCTTCCCATGGATGCCTCGTGGAAAGTGTTTCAAGGCGAATACGGGACCGATGCCCTGATTCGTTGCCTCGAACGCGACTGGCAACTGGTGCGCTGACCGGAATCCACCCTATGCCAATACCCAAAATCCTACATCAGATCTGGCTTGGAAAGGCAACCCAGCATCCCAAGTTCATCGAATGGCGTGCGCGCTGGCGGGAGCTGCATCCCGACTGGCAGCTCAAGCTCTGGACAGGACCGGCTAACGCCATCGAAATCTTCTCGGGCACCGAACGCGTCGCAACCCGGTACCCCGAGCTGATTGCCGGGTCGAGTTACATCGGGCAATGCGCCAACATCTTCCGTCTGGAGATCTTGATGGCCCAGGGAGGAATTTACATCGACACCGATGTTGAGCCTCGCCGCAACATCTCAGCCATCATCGACGGCCACGAAACCGTAGTCTCGCGCATGTGGAGCTTGGAGCCCGACGGCAGCGTCCGGCACAGCAACGCCTTCCTAGGTGCGGCGCCGGGACACCCGTTCATCGCAGAGGCCCTGGCGGGCCTGCCACAAAGAGATCCGGCCGTGCGCACGTCGATGGGCGATCCCTATATCACAATGCTGATGCATAAGCCTCCGGGTGGTCGCTCAGACGTGCATGTCATCGACCGCGACCACTTCCTGTTCTTCAAGGCACAGTGGAAAATTCTCAACGTAAACTTTCACCCGAGCCCCGAAGTCTACGCCATCCACCACTGGTCCCACGAATGGCATCCGACGATCTTCAACAACCCTCACGCTGAGCCTGCATAGACGCACCATGACCTCCCACGTCCTTGGCCCGTTTGCATTCACCTTCGAGGACAAGGTGATCTCGGGCGACTACTACGGTACCGGCTACCTGGAAGAGCTACGCGAAGCTGCCACGCGGGCTCTTGCTTCCGGGGGATCCATCCTGGAATGGGGCAGCGGCATTTCCACGCTTATGCTCGCCAACCTCGTCAACACCTTGAACGAACGTCCGCTTGTCACACCTCGCATGCGCGCCCAGATCGTGACTATCGACAACAACGAGCCCTACCTCCACGCCGTGCTCGCCGCCATGCCCGACAAGCTGAACGTGCTCGCCGTAGCTTGCAGCCTCAGCGGTCCTTGCCATGACCAGCTCGACCTCCCACTTGGCTACGCCACCGTGCCCTTCGCCCTGGCTCATCCCGCCCCCTGGAAGCTCATCGTAATCGATGGACGCCGCCGCATGGAATGCGCGCTCATGGCCGCCATGCTGGCCAACGACGACACCATCATCATGCTGCACGACTACCGGCGTTTGCGCTACCAGCCCGTGCTTGGGCTCTACGACATCGTTGCCGACCAACCACAGTACCGCGCAATGCGCGTGAGCACCAAGACCCGTCTGACCCTGGCACAAGGCCGAACCGCGATGTTCGACGCGCATCTCGATGATGATCTACGTGCCAAGGCGCTCGCTGGCATCAAGATCTTGTGCGGCTGACCGGGCCATCTCAGGCAACGGCCGAGACATTGGCAACGAAAGTTGAGAATCCTGCCCGCAGCTTCTTGGCTTCATGGGCATTATGCGAGCACAGATCCAGGAAGACCGTGCTCTTTGCAATCTGTCCCAGGAGCACGATCAAGTCATCGCGCAGATAGGGAGCAACCAACCTCATCCTGGTCTTCCTGCCAAGCAACAAACCCAGCTTCGCCACGTCCCGGCGATCTTTTTCACCTTTGCTTGAATGTCCCCGGCTCTGGAATGCCTCCAGCTTGAGCACGAGCAAGTGCTCCAGGCATGCCACCTTGACCTCGCCGTTCCCATAGGCAATTGCAGCCGCGTGCGCGAAGACCTCGTCATAGGGCACGACGAGCTGGTTCAACCGCTCGACATACACGTCGAACTCGACGCCATCGACGATCATCTGGTGCTTGGCAAGGCGAGGAGAAGGCACGATTTCCTCCATATCCTTCAGGGTGCCGTAATCAGGGAAGGAGATCATAAAGTCGGCATCATGGCTCGTCTCCAGGGATATCATCCTGGATGCCCGGCGCATCGCATGAAGGTACACGGCGACCCCACCGATGAAAACCACGCCCGGCAAGTTGTTGCCGATACCCTGGCAGAGATCCAAGATCTTGGCAAACGTGCTCATGCCTGGTAGAATATGTCACAAGTGACGAAAATGCTACCAGCAATCCTGCCCGAGGTAACGATCACGGCCAAGGCGCCGAATGGACAACGCGAGACCATCTTCTCCCTTTGCCAAGCCGGAGGCATCGAATGCAAGGTCACGGGACCAGCCGCCTTACGCCACATCCACCTCCTCGCTGGCCAGCTAGCCGTGGCTCGGGAGCCAGGATCCTTGGGTCTCGTTGCCATCACCATTCCCGAAGAGGATCCAAAGCGGCGCGCGATCTTGGCTCTAGGGATCTTGGCCTATGCGGTGTTCGATTATGCAGCTCGTGAATCCCTGCGCGGCAATCCCGAAGCAGCATTTGCCCTTCCCCTCGGCAGGCCGCGAAAAGCTCGGCCCTTGAATGGCGCCGAACGACAACGGCTCTGGCGTACCAGGCACGGAATCCATTCGAGCTTGCCAAGTCCATGACCACTGCCGAACGCTTGACCAAGCGTGCGTTAAATGATACGCTTAAATCATGGATCACACCACTGTCACCACGCCTGCCGGATTCATGCGCGCCGTCGATCAGGCAAGAATGGCACGCAACCTCTCCAAAGCGGAAGTATCCAGAAGGTGCCACATGCGCCCGGAAGCGGTCCGGCGGCTCCTGTCCGGAAGTGCTCCCAACCCCACATTATCGAACGTGCTCAGCCTCCTTGGATCCCTCGACCTCGGCCTCCAGCTCAGGCCCTTGGCGACAAACAACGAAAATGCAAAACACGTCCTCATGGGCTGGCTAGCGCATTACGGGGCACCCCTTTATGGACCGCAAAATCCCGGCAATCCCCCACCACCCGAAGTCGTGCTGGCAGACGCCCTCGTCCTAGCGCGCGGAAGCGGCTCGGTCGCCCGTGCTCTGCCGATGGCCTTCCTTGGCGCCCGCAAGAAGCTCGATTTCGATCGACTTGCCAAGGAAGCTGAAAGCCGGGGACAAGTCCGCACGCTCGGCTTCTTCCTTGATCTGTCAGCCGAGCTTTCCGGCCACCAAACCTTTGCAACGGCTGCCAGCAAGCTCCACGTCCATCCCGCCGCCACCATGACACGCCCTATACAGTTCTTTAAGCCAACCACGGCCCTGGAGCGGAAGCTGGCCGAAGGCCGCACGCCCAAAGTCGCCCGGAAGTGGGGTTTCCGCATGAACATGGACATGGACAGCTTCACGAGCATGTTCAGGAAAGTCGCTACATGAACAGGGACAAGGCCAGTCTTGCAAGCCTGATCAAGAAGGCAAGGCCATGAAGACCTACGGCCGCGACGCGCTGCTGGGATTCCTTACTGAGATCGACAGGTTGCTGGAAAAGCCCGCCGACATGGAGATCATCGGCGGTGCCGCCGCTCTCCTGGTCTACGGTGCCACGAGCCCGACCAAGGACATCGACAGCTTCCTGCCCATCCCTGATGAGATCCTGCGCGCTGCCGCCGAAGTCAGGCGACGCATTCCTCTCGATCGCGCCACGGTGGCCGATCCTCCGTGGAACTACGAAGATCGCAGGCTACTGGTGGATCTGCCCTTCCACAGCCTGTCCATATGGGTGCCCGAGCGCCACGATCTCTTACTCATGAAGTCCATCAGATCATCCCGGCACGACGACGAGGTCATCCAGGAGATGCACCAAGTCCAGCCGTTCGATCTGGAAACGATCGTGCATCGCTGGAACGAGGAGATAAGCCAAGCGATCGGCGACCACAGGATCCTGGATCAGAAGATCCAACTCATCATCGGGAAGCTGTTCGGCGATCCCGCCATGTCCCGCATCAAGCTCAAGCAGAAGTGATACCCAGCAACCCCAAGACCTCGACCGCTTCGTTCTGCGCGGACTCGCTGGTCAGCATGGTCTGCAATCTATCGAACACCACATCGACCAGCATCTCATATTCCGCCAACCCCGCGCTATCCCAGGCGCAGGGCAAACGCAGCTTCTCGCCGGCCTGCTTGCGCGTCTTCACGGCTTCCGTCATCGCCATGGCCAGACGTGTGCGTATTTCGTCTCGTGAAAGCTTCGCCATCGAATCCTCCTCAAAACTAGGCACCAACCGTCGGGGCACCCGAAAGCCGGTTTTTCGCTGCCCACTCGCGCACAATCTGGATCTCTCGGGAAAGTGGCATGCGGTTGCACGGGCCGCGCACCTGGACGATGGTACCGCCAACCTTGCGCACCTCAATAGTGAGGCGCCGCCAGTGCCCGGTACTGTCCTCCTCGGTCACAACCCAAATCGAGCTGGCACCAGACGCGATGGTGGAAGCATAAGACGCGACACAGTGGTGCATCACCCGACCCTCCTCGACCAAATCTGCCCGGTTCAAAATCTCCCGGACATGCCAGATCTCCTTGCAGTGCTTGCCGGCGCGATTCCGATGCGTGCGATCGAGATCATGTTTCAGATAGCCGCTCGGTTTGAAGGCCTTGGGCTCCCGCGACCAGATCTTCTCCTTGGCCAACTCGCGGTGCCACACCTCCATCGCTCGTTGCGTGGCCAGCACGCTCCGACCCTTCATGCCAAAAGACAGGTCGGTGGTATGACGATGATGCAGGTAATCAAGCAAGGGACCAACCTGCTCCATGGGTAGCATCGGGTTCCGACAGAACCATTCGATCACGCTCTGCCAGAACGTCTCCCAGTGTGTCGGCTGCAAGTCCCAGGCTCTCGTGCCCCGCCACGCGAGCCATAGGGCAGGGTTGCCGCCCGAGCCCAAGATCTGCGCCCGCCGCAAAGCCGACACGACACCAAGCCCCCCCGTGGTCGTCATGAAAATGTGCGCCATCTTGCGGGTGAGCGGAACGTCGATGAGCAGGGCCACGGGCGGCGGCACGACCTTCGACGGCACCACGGCCATGAGACTACCGCCCGCAGCCAGGTGAATCGCCAGGTTTTGAAGACGGGTCGCATTCGCATAGGCAGGATCCCCGACCTTGTCGTAGGCAAACGCGGTCCAGAGGAAATCCGGCATCCTGTACCTGGCGAAAAGGTGCGAAGCCAGAGAGCGGAAGACCGTATCAAAACCCTTGCCCCTCGGAGACCAATCTTCCAGCTTCCGGATCCACTGATCGCGATGCAGGTACAAATTGTGAAGGCTATCGACGTGCTCCTCGCGTTCGAGCAACCTCGGCGCCCGCTTGCGCACGATCTCGACAACCGGTGTCGAGCAGATCTCGGGACCGATATTCGATCGCGCCAGGGCCTCGGCGATCTCCCGCTCCTTCTGCGCGGTCACGGCTTGCTTGGCGAGGATCTCCCGGCGCCTCTGCGCCTTGAACCAGTTCGAGTAGTGATTACTGCTCATGAACCCCCCTGCGCCATCGAACGATTCTTGTTCCAAGAACGCCGCCAAGCGGATTCCAGGACGGGCTCATGCGTCTCGAACCAAAACACCACCCGTTCACCCTGGAACCTGGCCGCCAGCTCCACAAGCCTCTTTCCAGCTTCGGAGCGTTCCGTTTTCTTGTACGGCATCACGCCTTCACGAACCTTGGAAAGCATATGCCTGAACTCTTCCACCGTCATGCTGTCTTTGGCGTTGTTGCAATCCTTGCAAGATGGCAGACAGTTGTCAATGAAGTCGCAACCACCATTTGAAAGCGAATGAACATGGTCAACAGTCTTACCCTTGCCGATACCACAGTAACCACATCGACCAAAAAACATCGCCAGGATTTCCCTTCGCATGCAGTCGTTCATGCATACTTCCCCCAAAGATGTTTCCACACACGTCGCAGCCAACGTCTTATGACTGTGAAACGCATATGTCGACGCGAAAGCATGATACCCTTCTCGAATCTCCTGTCTCGACGGCGCGCTCGCTTGTAGTGCTTTCGCAATCTCCTGTACGTATCCCGATTGTATAACTTCCAACCCCACCAGCCCCACGGATCCTTACTCCGATTGCCCATCACTTCTCGTCTTGGTGAAACTTCCCCTCGGCCGCGCGCTTTGACTTGACAACCATGTCATCGAGCACCCGATCGACAACCGTCATCCCGGCCACCACGGGCTCCACGCCCTCGTAGCCGACGATCTTCACGTCGATATCGTCATCCTCGCCGCGCCCCATAGATCGCAGCACATACGACGGGATAATGACCCCGAGACTGTTCCCCACGGCGCGCAACTTCAAGATCATGCCCACATGGTACCACGTGGGAACATGAGTTACAACGTCGGTCCGTCGGCACTTGAACCCGAAAACCCTTGATCTGGGAGCCGGTAGCGATAGCATGGAGAGAACGAAGCCTCGGTCCCCTTGATCTGTCCGTGCGGCACATTAAGCGGATTACCACGATGGCGAAGTCAGCTCGGATCCCGGCGACTTCAAAGATACCCTCCTCGTCCTTCCGTGAGGTGTCATGCATCCGCTCTACACAATTCCAATTGGCATCGGCAGCTTCCTCCTCGGCGTGATCTCGACCAATTCACGCAAGGGACTCTCCATGTTGCCCAAACCTCCGCGAAGTCCGCTCAAAGGCGTGACTTTCCTACTGTGGACCCGCTACATCGGCAAAATGGCCCGGCATCCCCGACGCTTCGATAGCCCCCGTGGTCGCATGGGCACGTTTGGCATGGACGCCCGAAGGCTTTGCGATGTCGGCTTCGCGAACTCCCCTCGCAAAACCACCATCGGCCGCGAGACCGGTGTGTGGACAGCGGACTTCCGCATGCCCATCTCCAAGGAAGTGTATCTCGCCTCACTTCCGCTCCAGTACGAGTCCTTCAAGAAATCGATGCGTAAGATGCAGCCCAAAGCCATCCAGTTCGTGGGGACCGAAGTAGACGGCCAAGCCTGCACGCTCTCGGGATTGCTCGGCGTGGGTCACCTGGCAGGCGAAGCGGGAATCGAGAGCTGGGTGAAGGATCCCAAGGCTCGTCAACGATTCAAGGCCACGACCGACACCTTCAAGCTCGTGAACGGAATCTTCTAACCGAATGACAACGCCAAAGCAAGGAAGTACCAGTGGCAACACCATCTCTCGCTGACATGCCAACAGAGACCCCTCCACCCGACCCAACCAAACCACCGAACGGCAACAAGGACAACAATCCCGTTACCCCTTTCCAATGTCAACTCCTCCAGGAAACACTTCTGATACAAGCAAAGTCTTTCACCGATCTCAAGGAATCAATCGACAAGCTGACCAACGAAACCAGAGCCCAGTCTCACGAATTCGCATCGCTCAATGATGCTCTCCAGGAACTCACGCGCGAAATGAAGCTCTCCCGGGAATCACTCACCAGCATTCTCGCGCGCTGGGCCGACATGGTTCTCGCTGAACACCAGAAACAAGGACGATAACATGAATCACAGCCAAATCGGACGTGGTGGCCATGGAGGACATGGAGGACATGGTGGTCGGGGCGGTCGGGGATTCGGCTATGGCCAAGGTTTCATTCCCTACTACGGCTACGGCTACCCTTATGACTACGCCCCGATCTACAACATCGTGGATCCTCTCTATGCAGATGACGACGACCTGGGCGAGGAAGAGCGCGAGCTGGCCCGCTCATGCGGCGCCGAGGAAGACGCGCTCATGCGCCGAACCTTGAACGGCATCCCGCACAACGACTATCGCGTGCTCGTGGTCGCCGCCGCCCGCAAGCTCGCCAAGAATCCACGCAATCCCACGACTAGGGACTACGCCTTAGCCAAAACCAAGATCGACGATGAGCTGGTCCGACGCGGACTCTCAGTCGTCGTACCCCACGCGCGTCCCGGTCGTGTGACCCGCTAGAAAACAACATGGCCATCACCAAAGTCACCAACCTCACAACCAAAGGGCGCGGACTGCGAGCCGCGCATCGCGGATACGACCGTGACTACGGCAAGCTCCCACGACTCTCCGGCAGCTCGCGCGGCAAGACCGTACTCGACTTTCTACCCTACGTCACCGACGCCTTCCCCGAAAGTCGCGGCAGCGTTCAGGTCGTGCTCGCCGACGCCCATCAGGCAAAAAAGCTCTTCGAGGAGCTGGAGCGCGATACGCTCATCGAAGCCTGCCGGCTCATCCCCCCCAACGGACACATCGAGGTTCTGAAGGAATAGACACATGGCCGACAAGACCTACGGCGCGAAGTACGATCGGAAGCTCTCCGTCAAGGAGATCGCCGTGCGGATCCGCGCCGACATCAAGGACGCCATCACACGTGGTGAGATCCCCGCTGTCAAGATATCCGTGCGCAGCGATCGAAACTCCATCGACGTGACCATCATGTCCTGGCCGAAGGGCTTCCAAATCTTGAACCCCGAACGAGTGATCTACGACCACTTGCACCCGAATCAATTCGTTGACGAACGCATCCTTCCCTTGCACACCGAAGAAGCTTCCGCCCTGCACAAGCACATCGAAAAGCTGCGCAACGCCTACAACTACGACGACTCGGATCCGATGACCGACCACTTCGATGTCAACTACTACGGCAGTACCCAGTGGAACTGGGAAGCCGAACGCAACGCGCGCCAGGAACTTCTGCGCAGCTTGCCGAAGTACGTGCCTGGTCAAGACGCCAAGATCACCTCGGGGCCTTTCGCCGGCTGGTACAAGATTGTCGATGTCTACGAAAACGAAGACGGACTCAACGTCGAGCTGGCACGCAAAGGCATAGATCCCCATGTCGTCGTTAACGGTCCCGATCTCGCCCTCCTCAGTCTCATGGAGTAACAACATGTCGAAGAATCTCGCCAACGATCTCATGATCACCACTTCCTACGACGATCCAGATCCAGACGGAACGGATGTCGACGGCATTCTTCCTTTGCTCACACCCTACTCCGAGGAAGACGAAAACGACGAAGCCGCCGAGGACAACGAGGAAAACGTCGCCATCGACACCGCCGGGGGCACCGAAATCATGGGCGCCTCCAAGAACAGGGCCGAAGAAGAAGAGCTGGAGGCCGAGATCGAACCGGGCTTCCGCGACATCGACTTGCCCAAAAACGAGAGAATGCCCGACGAAGATCCGGAAGGCTTTGCCGCCCTCCAAGAAGATCTCGAACCCGGCGAGGCTGAAGGCTACCTCGAATACATGCGCCCCCTCACGGCCGAAGAAGCCGAGCTGGTAGATGACCCGATGTTCAAAGATCTACGCTGGGTCGACGACCCCGCGCACGTCCAGGACATCCTTCGCACCGGCAAAAACGAGCGAGGCATCGACAACCGCCTGAAGGACACAATCTACGGAGACATGCTCATGAAGAACGAAGAAGAACTCGCAGACATCCTCGACTCCGATAAGCTTGCAAGTTGGGGCGACAACTTCACACCCCTGCCCAAGACCTACGTTCCCACCCGTGATGCCAAGAAACTTGCGCTGGTGCGCGGACTCTCGCAAACGCTTCAGTGCGGTCATGCACGCTACCTCCGGGCGGCAGATCACACTGCCGGCGTGGCGATACGTCCGGGCTCGTACTACATGAACGTCGCCGGTCTGTGGACCCAAAACAAGCTTCGCCGGAACAACGTGCCGATGTCCCCCCGCTCGAACTGGGCGCGTGTGTCCATGCCCGTCCTGCTCGGCGCCGCGCAAACCCTTCTCGACGAAACGAGTGGCACGCGACTCTTCGATGCCCAAGGCCACGCCGACATGATGGGCTGGGGACTTTCGTCCCTGAATCCAATCAAGGCCGTCAAGAGCGTCGCGAAGCGCGCCAAAGGCGCGGCTTCATCGATCCACAAATACACAGTCAAGATGCCCGCCAAGTACGCCTACAAGTACACGGTCAAGATGCCCGCCAAGTACGCCTACAAATACGGCGTCAAGATGCCTGCCAAGTACGCCTACAAGGGCGCCAAGGTCGTGGGCAAGGTCGCACAAAGTCTCGCTCTGCGTCCCATCAAGGCCATCATCCGCAAGTTCACCAACACAGCGGTGAATCGTCGCGCGGCAGCCATCGCCAAACAACGCGGTCTCCCCAAGCCCGGTCCTGCCGAACGCACCGCCGCGCTTACCTGGGCCAAGAATCTCGTGCGCAAGACGAACAGGCTATACGGCTCAGCCATCGCCTCGCTCATGGGCGCGGAACACGGCGTCCAAGCAGCGGACATCTCTTTGGGTAATGCCGATAACGCCACCATCGGAAACGACGTGATGGGGACAGCCGGACTCATCATGCTCGGACCCATCGCGCTCATCAGCCTGCTCACGAAGCTCTTCAAGACCAAGTCAGCACAGCAAGCTGCCCCACCCTTGCCAGGCGAAGATCCGAATGCCGAAGATCTGGGCACGCCCGACGAAGGTTACGAAGAAGATGCTTCCGAAGAAAGCTACGCCGAAGAAAGCTATCCCGAAGAAAGCTATCCCGAAGATTCAGCCGGGGGACCAAGCAGGGGTGGTATTGGGAAACGTGTTGCCGCCACGTTGCTCAGAAATTTTCCAAACGGCATTCCCCGCGCAAGGCTCGCCCAGCTTCGCCTGATCTCGGCAGCCGTCGCCAAGGCACTGATCCAAGCAGGCAAGCTCAAGGTCATCGGATGAACCGAGACGAAAAAGAAGCACTCCGCGAAAACTCGCTCGATGGCGTCGACGAGTTCGCCCGCGATGTTACGGGTTTCCCGGCCTTCCTTTCGACCCTCGCAATCGATCAGCTCATCAAGCCCACCATCTCCGAAGTCGTCAGTCCATGGCGCAAAAAAGCCGTTCACGGCGCCAAGAGCAGCACTGCCAAAGCCGTCCGCAAAACCGTGTCCAAGTCGCCGAACGAACAAAGCTCCCAAGCAGATCACAACGAAGATTCCGACGAAAAGTCGTAGTCACCAAAGGAACATCATGAACCGCGAAGAAAAAGAAATTTTGGCCGAAAGCCGCAGCCGCAGTGGCGCCGAGCTAGCCCGTGAAGTTGCCGGAGGTCTCGATGACCAAGGCTGGGGTTGGGGCTCGATCAAACGTGGTCTCCGGTCATCGGTCACTGCGCCTTTGAAGGCTGCAAAATACTCGCTCACGATCCCCTACAGGGGAGCCAAAGCCTACCTCACCAACAAGCCCGGCAATCTCGCCACCAAGTTGCTCTCGACATTCCGCCAGGGCATCACGCTCGAACAACTCACTCGCATGTCCCCCGCTCTCAGGAAACAGGTCCAGAAACTCATCGCCGCCGGTAAGATCCGTCTCGCATGATCGGGCGGCCAACCCCTTCGACGAACAACCTCGAAACAAGGATCCCATCATGAACCGTGACGAACAAGAAGCCAACACCCAGAACCAGAGCCGCAGCGGCGTCGAGCTGGCCCGCGAGGTTGCACTCGGTGCCCTGCCCGCAGAGATCTTGTCGGCCGGCGATGCTCCCGCTTCCCCGGTCTACGTCTTCGACGTGCAGGCGGCCGTGAACAAGGCAGTGAGCAAAGCCACGGCAAGCAAGCGCATCTGGGATCGCAAGATCCTCGGCATCGCCTGCCAGGCCGCCCAACCAGCCGTCGAACAGGGCTTGCGCCAAGCCGGCAAGGCATTCACGCGCGACGAGCTGCGCGCGGCAATCCGCTTGCACGTGAAAGCCTACGTGGATCAGTTCGCCGTGACCTTGCCCCGCGACGTGATCTTGGGCAACACGCAGCTCGAAGCCGTGGCCGCCGACATCTGCGGTGGGCTCAACATGCCCTGGCAGGCGTTCCTACCGCCTCAAGTCCAGTTCGCCCTGGCAGCGAGCAAGGCCGGCAAACCCCAGGCAACCTCATGGCTCAAGAAGCTCTTCAGTCGCGGCAAGAAAGCCTCCCCGGCTCCCGCTGCACCGGTTGCCGCAAGCGACAAGACGGCTCCTGCATCACCTGCACCTACGCCGGCAGCCACGGAAGCTGCCCCCGCAAGCCCACCCCCGGCAACGGCCGGCTCGTCCGATTCACTCGGTGACAGTGAACTCGGAGCCTGGTTGCACAAGCTCAATCCTGCCTATTGGATCAAGAGCAGCCAGGAGAAGAAGTTCATCGACGCCGAAAAACAGGCTTGGATCGACAACGCCTACAACCTCAAACAACAAAAGAAGAAGGAAGCGGTGATGTCCCAGGCTGAAAAGGCGCTCGCCGCCAAGCAGGCCTCGGCCCTCGCCTACCAGCGTACATCCGAGCTGGAAGCCCAGCTCAAGTCCATCGAATCCCAGGTCGCTGGTGCCGTTGGTCCTGCTGAAATCATGGGCTCCATCGGTCCCGCTGAGATTATGGGCAAAGCGGAAATCGTCGGAACAAAGCTCGACGATCCGTTCGACAGCAAGATCCCCGAGGAAGCCGCCGCACCCGTGCTCAAGAAGGTTGCGAAGGCTCGCCAGCTCAACGAAGCCAATCGACAAGATCTCGAAACCATCTCGACCAAGCTCAGAAGCGGTGAAGGCTTGATGCCGGACGAATCCGCCAAACTGCTCATCTTGCTCGCGCGCAACGAACAACTCCACGAATTCCGCAAGAGCCTCGTCTCGGGCAAGCTGTACGCCACGTCCCCCGCGCGGGCACAGATCCAGCGCCAGGTCGTACTCGGTGCCGTCAAGGCCCTCACGCCCACCGAACAACAACAACTGGCCTACATGATGAAGCTTGCCAAGCAAGGCAATCCTGCCGCCATCAAAGCAATCGAACAGCTACGCCAGCAAGGCTACTCGGTCATGGGCTGGGGGATCAGCGACGCATTCAAAGCCGTCACTTCACCCATCTGGAAGCCAGCCAAATACTTGGGCAAAGGTCTCAAATGGACGGGCAAGAAGCTCGGCATCATCAAGGGCAAGGCCAGCCCCGAGCAGGTGCGCATGGCCAGGCTCAAGTCCGCACAGAAACGCGCGCAGGCTGCCCAAGCCCGCGCTCGTGCTGCCGATGCCCAGTCCGAGGCTGAATACCGTGTCCAGCAACAGCTCGCCTCCGCCGCCGATGCGGAAGCTGATGCCGCCGATGCGGAAGCCACGGCCAAGGAAGCCCAGATGCAGACCGCCGAAGCCGAGTACATTCCCGGCCAAACGGCTGAAACCGACGAATCCGGTTTGCCTCCGGCCCCGCCACCGCCCGCATCGGTCATCAACGCACCCTATGCGTTCCGTGGCGTCAAGCCCATCATAACCCCGCTTGCTGCAACCCCGTCGCCCGAGGCAGCAAAGATCAAGGCCGTCAAAAAAGCAATCTTGAACAAAAAGCACCCCAAGGCCGCCAAAATCTTGTCCAAGGCCGAAGAAGACTCCCCCGGCGGCATGAAGCTGCGCGCTTCGATGAAGCTCTACGCTGGCGCCAAGCTCAATCCCAAGGGGCCAGAGGCGCAAGCCATCCGAGTCATGGCCGCCAGGGCAAGGAAGGGCGACAAGCAAGCCCTCGCCGACATCCACGCGGTCAAGCTGGCTCAGATCGCCGTCAAGGCCGACCAGAAAGCCGGACGCCAGACAGCGGCGCTCTACGCGGCACGAGCACGCAAGAAGAAGGTGGCAGCCGTGCAGAAAAAGATGGAAATAGCGACCTCGAACGTCCTCATCCGGCGCTCGCGCACGCACCAGCTCGCCAAGCTCGCCAAGGTCGAACGCAAGGCTGCTGCCGGCGACAAGAAGTGCCAAACCTTCATCAAGCAAGTCGCGACCAAGGCCAAGGCTGGGGATCCGAAAGCCAAGAAAGTGGCCGCCGGCCTCGTCCTCGCCAAGCACGTTCGCACCTCGGCGCCTACACGCCGCGAGCGCAAGAACCTCCGCGACGCGCACAAGCTCGTGGCCAAAGTCGCCAAAGGCAATCGCAAAGCCACAGCCCAGGCTCGCGTGATCGTCGCCGCCGCCAAGGCCGGCAACCCGAACGCACAACGGGCGCGCAGGCGCATGCAGACGGCTGCGGCCGTCCATCAGACCATCGCCACGGGCACCATCGTCCTGCCCGCCGTGATCGCGACTGCCGAGCGCCAGGGCAAGAAACACAAGCAGAACCAGCAGAAGGTGGCAGTGGCCGAAACCAAGCTCGCCCGAGGCACCGCCTCACGTGAAGAATTGCAAGCTGGCGCCAAGGCCGCCGCCGACAACGGCGACAAGACCAAGGCCGGCGAGCTGCTCGCCGCTTCCGCTGCTGCGCCTTCCAAAGCCGAATCGCTCAAGAAGACGGGCGCTGTGCTCGCGGCTGCCGCCAACGACAACCCCAAAGCTCAAGCTTCGATGGAGAAAGCCCAAACCCTGGCCGCGCAAGGAGATCCATTGGGCATGGAAGCCATGGGCAACGTCGTGGCCGTGAAGAACCTCGATCAGATCTCCAAGGGCAAACCCATGGACAAGGAAATGGCCGAGGCCGTGCAGCTTACGCAGGCGGCTGCCCAGGGCGACGAGGTCGCCGCCGCCAAGCTCAAGAGCAATCTCGAAGCGGCTAAGACCGGTAACGGCGTTGCCGTCAAGGCCACCGTGGTCGCGGCTGGCGCAATCGCGGTCGCCAAATCCCTGGCCAACAACCCGGTGGCACGCGACGAATGGCTCGCCAAGGCAGGGGTCAAACCCGACGAGGCATCCGAGCTGCAAAACACCGATCTATCCTCCCGACCGTCGGGACCGCACCCATTCTCGTCGCTCGGCCGCGATGAGCTGGCCCCCATCACAGGCCTGTGGTCGCTGGTCGTCGAGTCGTTGCGAGCCCTCACGCTCGCGACCCCCGACCCCGTGGCCAACTACCGGCAGGGTGTCGCCGCTCGCGCGGCGAGCCGCCGCTTGCTCACTGCTTCCTCGACTACGGGCGATGAACCAGGCAAGCGTCGCCTGTTCCGCGATCTGGACGACAACGAACCTACGCCACCCAAACCCGAGCCTCCGAAGCCAGGTAAAACCGGCAAGCCAACCAAGAAGAAAGATCCGGAAGCCCCGGCTCGCGTCAAGTTGGATCCGGAAGAGCAATGGCGCGTTCACGGCAGCAGTTCCGGCAAAGCCGAACGCCCGGTGGTGAACGACAGCGATCAGGCCATCGAGGCTCTGGCCAAGCAGACCAAGAAACCCGAGATGCAAAAATACATTCTCGGAATCAAGAAGTACGGTCCGCAAGATCCAGAACGCCAGGGCCGCATGCTCTACGCCCTTGAAGTCGTACAAATGGAGAAGGTCGCGGGCATGGGCAACGACGATCGCCAAACCAAGCTCCGCGAAAAGATCGCCCAGCTTCGTAAGAAGTCGCCCCAGACAGACGCCGACAGGCGCGAGCTGGAGCAGGCAACCGAACAGCTCGAACGCGCCGAAGCCATGAGCGGCGAAAGCCTGCCCGACATCGCACGCAAGAAGCTGGCTGACACGACGGCAGAACGCCTAGCCAAGATCAAGCATGCCGCCGGCAAGGGCGACAAGAACGCCGCCGCGAAGTGGGAGATCGTCAAGAAAAACCACGCCAGTGCCAAGGCCAAGGCCGCCAAGGGCGACGCCAAGGCCAAAGACTTGCTCGCGGTCCTCGAAGCCACCAAGCTGTTCTCGTGATGCGAGATCATGGGCGCCCTCCTCCTGGCCTTCGGGCTCGTCTCCGGGATCGTCGGCCTGGCATGGAACCAGGCTGACGATCCGACGATCAAACGACTCGTCGCCCAAAAACGCCTGCACTTCATCGCGGGCAAGCCCGACAGCAAGATCACACTAGATCAAGCCGAGGACGGTTTGGTCCTGGCGCGACATCACGGTAACAAGGCGCTCGTCATGAGGTTCGGGAAGCTGGTAGCATTGCTCCGAAAGAGGAGGCCCACCCCATGAACCTACTCCCCATTCTCATCAGCTTGCCCCTGGCGCTCGCCACCATGCTCGCCTGTTCCCCGCCAGCCCTGGCCTCCATGTCCCCGGCGCCGGTCATGAGCCTCACCCCGCTCATGAGCCTCGCACCACCAGCAAAGCGGCCAAAGTGCCCGGAAGGCCGGCAACCCGAGCTGGTGGTCAAGCTCTCCAAGAAGTGGTCCAAGGTCTTCCACATCCCGAAATCGTGGATCCGCTCCCAGGCATACGTCGAAACCCAAGACAGACCCAATGCCGTCAATCCCGTCACGGGCGCCATGGGCGTCATGCAGATCATGCCCCGGACTTACGAATGGCTCCTGCCGAGCCTCAAGAAAACCAAGCTCGCAAAGAGCAAGCTCGTCAAGGAAACCCTGCTCCTCGACACCGGCAACCCGAACGATCTCATGCATCCCGATCTCAACATCATGATGGCGTCCTATCTCATGGTGATCTTGAAACGGAAGTTCGGGAACGATCATACCAACGTCGCCGCCGCCTACGACGCCGGCCACGTCCGCATCGCCAAGTGCCTCGACGAGGGCACGGCCTTCCCCGCCCAGGTCCAAGAATACCTCGCCCGCGTCGAGGCCGCCAAGCGACGAGGATTCATGTAAAGGTTAACCCATGAAACACTCAAAAATCCCGAGTGCAAATGACGTGGAAACACTCGCACAGAAATGTGCTCGCGAGCTTGCCGAGAACATCAGACAGCAAGCCGAACAGCGACCAATCGCACTACCACTCGAAGACAAAGACATCCAACACCTGCTTGATGCAACAATCGAAGATTTGCGGCGCGCGGGCAAGATCTCTTGGTTTGGGATCTCAACAGATCGTCGTCAGATCTTCGTCGACGCTTGGACCCGCGAAATGACTCGACAAGGGATCAGAAATTGATCTCGCAGTGAAGCAACGGACGAACCCAAGGAGTAACAACATGTCCGACGGCACGCCGATCCCCATCAACCCCAGCCAGGAAGTCACCCAGAACTACCGACCTGGCGCCGCGCCGAGCCTCCCCGCCAACAACCCCTGGAAGCTGCTCGCACTCTTCCTGAGCATGGTCATCGCGGGCGGAACCATCATCTCCGTCATGGGCAAGGCATTCTACGTCACGCGCGCCGAATACACCGAGCGCGTGCAGAAGGATGCCATCGAGCAGACAACCCTCAAGCAGACGCTCGACAACGTGCGCATCGCCCTCGACAACCAGAAGACGGAATTCAAGGATCAGAAAACGGAATTCAAGGCACTCTCCGACAGCGTTTACGTCCTCAAGTACGAGCTGGCCAAGGAAGGGAGCCGCAACCAGCGATGAAAACCATGAACAATCGTGATCTGGCGCTCGCCATCGCCATGATAGCAATCGGCACGGCACTCTACTTCGTCATCATGGCATCCCTAGAGATGCCGCTGCGATGGATCGTGCTGGCCGTCTTCCTCAGCGGCGTCCTCCTCGTGCTCGGCGGCTCCGTCAGGAAAGCCTGGAAACAACGCAAGCTCATGGCCATCCGGCACACCCTGATCGTGGAAGAGCACAACCACGGCGAGGTTACCTTCGCCCCCGAGCAAAAACTCCAGAGCCCTACCCTCTACCTATGGGCAAACCGTCCCGGCATCACGGTCATCGAGGTGTGGTTCGCCGGCATCGGCACCCTGCTCACTTTGCGCAGCCTCGACTACTGGAGGGACGGCGTCACCTACGAAGGGATCCTCGATTCCCGAAACAGCTTGCGGCTGCTCATGCGAAACGACAACAGCTTCCCCACAACCGTTCGCGCGAAGATCATCGCGACCAAGGAAAAGAGATAGCCATGGCACAGATGGATCCCAAAAACCTGCTCATGCAACAACAGCAAGCCGAACGAGATGCGGCCCTTCGTTCGGGCAAAATCGGCCCCAAGATGCTAGACGATTCCGACAACAACATCGGCAACGGAGAAACACTCAATCCCAACGCCTTGAGCGCCGGACTTCTTTACTCGACAACACCTCCAGCCTATAGAGCCAGACTTCTCAACCTGACCGGCTCATCAAGATATGGACAATCAATAACCGTTGTCTTCACCGCAGCACGTGTCTCCAACCAACAGGGATTTGTTGGTCCTGTTACTGGAATCATCGAGTTTGGAAACGGATCCCTGGCAACAGTGATAGAAATTGACATTCCCGTTGGACCGTACACCGGGGATTTTGCCATCGTGTCCCCAGCCACACAACCACAGGATTCCGGCGCAGTCATTCAAGTGCCTACCGGGACGCTTCGTGCCTTCACCCGATACGACAACACACTGATCACACCAACGCTTCAAGGATACGCCTGGGGTGCACTAGGATCCCCGAACCCGTTACCTGCGGGAGCAGGTCCGTTCGCGCCAGCCTACAACACATCACCACTTTTGCGACCAATCGGCTCCGTGCAAACCAAAGCCTTCGCTGCCTACTTCGGACGCCACTACTCCAGGGCATACAAAACACAATACCTGTTCCTGGGCAATGGTGGTGGTGCTGCTCAAATCTTCACCGCAGCACCGATACCACCAGCCATAGCCCCCACGGCTGTATACTACTGCATCCCTCCCTTTGCCAAAAACGTGCGCCTGGTCCGCTTTCCCGAAACCTCAAGCATGACCATTCAGGTTTTAGGACAAGAAGTCCTGGGCAGCGCAGCAGCGATAGCCGTGCCGTTCATCGAGGCACACGTCGTCCCAGCAGGACCGATGATCAACCCCATCGTTCTCGATGGGCACAGCAACATCGTAGGTGTTTCAAGCACAGCGGTCGGCGACATCGTTTGGGCGGTCAAACTGATCTACGAAATCGGATTCTAGTGATCTCAGTTCTCACATACTCCCGAACCAGACCACGAAGCAACAAATGTTGCCGTGTTCAACCTGCAAACATGTCCCCCACCTTGATCAGATCGATAGGAGTAGTAAGCCGTGCGCTCCCATACCAAAACCGTGTTTGGACCATAGGAGGCATTAACACACCATTTCACAGCATCGCACAGACCATTGATATGGGTGGTGACCATCGGGAAACAGGTGTTGGTTGTGGGATTCCAGCCACAGTTCGTATCCGCAAGTCCAGCCGCAACTCGACACTCGGGATGCAGATCAGCGTTCGTACAGGGATTCAACCCCAGATTTGTGGTTACGCCTGCCGGTCCAAAACCTTGAGCATCAGCCCCGCCAGTGTAAACCGCTCCCTTGCTGTCGCTGTGCAGAACATCCGTGCTGACCTGCGTGTCGAGGAGACCGGCGTCCGGGGCCAGGTCGCCGCTACCACCATCGCAACCCGCCAGGGACATGGCCGTACAGATCGCGATCGCCAGGAGATCCGAAACCCGCGCATCGACCACACTCGCGCTCCCCAGGTCGGCGATCTGCGTGTCGTCGGCCGCATCGTCCCGCACGCCTGGTCCTCGCCCCACACCTCGGGCAGCCAGATCTTCGCGCCCAGACGATCCCGCGTCCAGAGCTACGTTCACGGGTACCCCTTCAGCCGCGCAACCGGAAATTGCCAGAACCGCAACGGAAGCCTTGAGATTCGTCATGACCATACCTGCCTTTCTTCACACTAGATGAACGTTCAAGAGAAATATCACGGCGAAAAGAGACTTGAGAATCAGGGGAAGGTATCGCATGGCCGAGAACAACACGAAAAACAAGAACACCGCCCCGAGGGTCAGAGCCGAGTTCTTCATCCAAGCCATCGAATGACTTCTCTTCTCTTCCGTGACTTCTCTTCTCTCCACACCAATAAAGTACCACATCTTTCCAGGGAAATCAACAAAGAGGTGACAAGCCGCGTCTAATACTACTCCGGTAAGTCATTTCCCCGAGGACAAAGCAAATGGCACAGGACATCATTTTCGGTCGAACCAGAGCGAACTGGAGCCGCTCGTCGAGCCTCTCGGGCATGGGCTCGGTGATCCTTTCGACCAAGGAGCAGGCCCGCATGCTCGACAAGGTAGACGACGTTCGCTACGACGTACGCAAAGCCAGCGGCAGGGTAGCCATCGCGCTCGGGTGTCTGGCGGCCTCCGTCGGCATGTTCTCCGTCGCGAGCATCTTTCGCACCTCGCGTCTCCCTCCCCGCTCACCATGACAATGCTTCCCCATCACAACAACTCACCTGCCGGAATCATAACGACGATTGGCGGCTAACGTGGCTTTCAAAGTGGGAAGATGCGCGCGATCTTTGGCACGATTGGCTGCTCGCTTGCTGGCGATAACCCTGTCAAGAGGCAAGACCTTGAGAAGCAAACCTTCCACATCCATCTCAACGGCGTCCTCGTATTCTCGTGCAAAAGACTTCAAGCCGCTGCACGATCTGACAATATCGATCCTTTCCAGCTTTTCCCCTGTCAGCACCGGAGAATCCGCGCGCCACGCAAACATGCTACCCACAGCACGTGCCGCCTGGTCCAATACCCCATCAGAAGTTGATTCAAACCAGAGATCGATGTCCTGGGTGCCGATATTGGCACCCTGCAAATCGGCCGCCGACATGCCCACAACCATGAACCGGGAGCCATTCTCGATCAAAATGCGCAGGAAATCGTGCTCTTCATCCGTGAGCGGCGTGTCCTTTATGAGTGGCGAGCGAGACATCTCGACAACCTTTCTGCTGGCGTCAACGTCAAACTGTAAAGCGAGTGCTCGACATCGCCAGCATCCACCCGGAAACGCGCTGCCACTTCTCCGGCAACCTTACAACGATATACACGATCAGCACGCAACCGTCGCCTTGAATCCCATCGCGCAGCAATGGCCTTACGCGCAATCTCCCTGCGCCGCTCGCTGGAAAGCAAAGCAGCCCTTGCCGGTCCTCCCCGGAGTCCTCCCAAGCGGCCCAAAGCCACGGCATTGGCATTCTTCATGCCCACAAACTACCTCATCCATCTTGAGCGGTCAAGTATCTTGCACACCCAACAAACAACGACCCAACCGACCGAACTATATAAAATCACAAGACAATATGGTGTACGTTCAAAGATTGACGATCACATCAAAACAGCGTACATTCAAGACCATGCAAACTATGTGCGCCACCCACCTCCGAAAGAAACTCTTCGACACGCTCGCTCGGATTGCGGAAAACCGCGAGCCCGTGGAAATCACCATCGACAATCGCTCCATCGCCGCCCTCGTCCCTTCCACGGGACTTCCCCCAACCAGACGCAAGCCACTCCTCGATCTCGACGCCATCTCGGCATTCTGCCGCAAGCATCAAGTAAAGAGCTTCGCCCTCTTCGGATCCATCCTGCGCGACGACTTCAACGAAGAGAGCGATGTGGATGTGCTCCTCGATGTCGATGGCCGGAGTCTCGAATTCCACGAATCGTGCTCCATGATCGACGAATTGGAGACCATGTTCGGTCGCAAAGTCGACATGGCCACGGATTCCGATCTCAAACGCGCCAATCGTTACCGCCGGGAATCCATCCAATCCGCCAGCCAGGAGATTTATCGTGTCACCGCGTGAAGGAGGAGATCTCGCGTGGATCTCCGACATCCTGGAAGCAGCAGCCGCCATCATCAACGGTACCAACGGTCTGCGGCTTACGGAGTTCATAGGCTTACCCCAACTCACATACGCCGGAATCCTCCTGAAGCTCCAGATCATCGGCGAAGCATCGAAGAACCTCACGGCCAAAACAAAGACCAAGTACCCAGATATCAAATGGTCAAACCTAGCAAAGCTGCGCGACTTCATCGCCCATCATTACTGGCGAGCAGATCACGTGCTGATCTGGAACCTCATCCAGAAAGAACTGCCGACCCTAATCGACAAATTGCAGATCCCCGACGAATGAAACGGTGACCACCATGGCATACGATCTCCTTTTTCGCCGCGAGACCGACTCGGACTACTCCATCCACCCCGAGGGCACCGAACCCACCACGCAACCTCTACCCATCGAATTCTCAGCCGTCGAGCGCAAGACCCTGGCACAGCTCGAACCCGCCACCCGCGTCTTCGCAATCAACGTGATCGGGTGGGCACGCAGCAAGGGCATCAAGGCTCGCCTCACTTCCACCGCCATCTACACCACTGAAGACGTCGCCAAACACCACAAGGAAGGTCGCAGCAGCATCGCGCCTGGCCGCTTATCCTGGCACAGCGTCGGTCGCGCCTTCCACATCACCTTGCCCAAGCTGCCTCCCTACAACAAGATCGACGAGGAGTCGTACAAGCGCATCGGTGCCTATGCACGCAGCCAGGGCGGCGAATGGCTCGGCGACAAGCCCATCCGCACCACCAAAGGGATCGTCTACGACACCGCGCACTTCGAGTACCACCCAGGATTCGACATCGCCACCTACCGCCAGTTGCCGCTCGCCGCCGCCGAGATGAAAGCTGCGCTACAGCGCCGCAAGCTCTACGGCTAGAAAGGATCCTCGCATGGCCTACGATCTCCTCTCCGGCAAGGTGACATCCGCCAACTTCGCCCTGTCCGGCATCGGCGACGACGATCCGCTCCTCTGGACCTCGGCTTCCGCCAAGGCCGAGTTTGCACGCATTCGCACCATGCTCGACACCGTCAACCTCGAAATGACCCAGGCCGTGAAAGATCAGAAGATCTCCAGCGACGAGTGGAAGCAATGGTTCTCGCTCTACAAGACCGGACACAAGCTCACCAGCCAATCGACCTGGTTCTCTGTCTCCAAAGGCGACATCATCGTGGCCCGCAAAATCGAACAGAACGCCAAAGGCTGGCATGATCTCGTGCAGTCCCGAGGTGGCAAGGGCATCGGCCCCAAGGGACAGTTCCGCAAGGACGAGCCAACCGGCGGCAGTTGGTTCTGGCCGATCGTCGGTGGCACCCTGCTCGTCGGCGCGGGCCTCATGGTCACCAAGAAAGTCATCAAGTGATCCACCAGATCCAAGGTCAACAAACCATGGCTAATAAAAAAAGATTCCTGAATCCTCAAGACGTGGAAGACGCGATCGTCGAAGTTGCGCGAATTGCCCAAAAAGAAAACATCTCCGTTGCTCTCATCGGCGGCGTAGCCATGGAGATCTTCGGCTCCGATCGCATGACCAAAGATATCGACTTCGTTTGCTCGGCAATGCCATCTTCCGGAATCATTCCCAAACGCACCCTGTCCTTCGGAGGCATCTCAGGATCTACAAAACATGGACACCCCGTCGATCTGGTGGTCCGCAACGATGTCTACGAAGCACTGTATGACGAAGCCCTTGCCCAAGCCATCGAGCACGAAGATCTGCCAGTCAAGCTCGTGACACCCCCCTACCTCGCCGCCATGAAGATGGCCGCCGGACGCGACAAAGACGAAATGGATCTCAAGACCCTCATGCACCTGCACGTGCTCGACCTCAATCAAACCATCGACATCATCAAACGCCACCTCGGCGTGTACGCAGTCCAAGAATTCCGCGCGCTGCTCGATGAAATTGCATGGCGCGAAACCCGCGAAAAATAATCAATACGGACCAAGATCATGAGGCGCGAAAAACTGATCTCTTCAAGATCACCAAGAGAATCGCTGGTACTCGGACGATGCTACGCCTGGGCGCTCGAATACCTGCGCCAGCACCCTGGTGCGACCTTGGTTCACGGCACCGTGACAGAGCCGTTCAGTCGACCTCCACGCAGCTTCCCCCACGCTTGGATCGTTCACGAGGGCACGGTCTATGACTGGCAGTGCATGGAAGCCGGCTGCGGCGGCAAGTGGAACGGCATCGGCTACCCGCTCGCGGTCTTCCTGAACCTATTTGCACCAACCCGCACATGGAAATACAACCAAGAGGAAGCCTTGATCTTGATGGTCAAAACCGGGCACAGCGGCCCGTGGCCCGCCGCCAAGTCGAAAGGCAAACGCCGATGAACCGCGAAGATCTGCAATCGATGATCTCGAAGTACAGCCGCCCGGCAAAGCGATCGTCCTCGCCCGCGAAGCGATCATCCGTGCCCGCTCGACCTGCACAGCGAACCACGACACCCGCACCACGACTCCCCGCCATGGCACAAAGATCTCCGGCTCGCCTCGACACGAAAGACCTGCAATGGGACACGGTACCCCTACGACTCGGAGGACGAGGCGAGTTGCACAACTACACCGGCCTTCGCATCGCCGACGAACCCTTCATCGCAATCCGCGCCGACGGCCCCCAGGGCACCTCCAACCGGTTCTACATCCACGACATTCGCGGTGGCCAGCAAACCAGCTTCGTGCGCGGCAACCGGACTGACATCTATCGGGCGCTCAAGCGAGCACTCAACGAAAGCCTGGCAACAGAAGAACGCGATCGACAACAAGCAATTCTCCGCTCGAAAGAAGAACGAGAAAAAGAACAAGAGCGCCTGGCCGAACACTTCAACAACCACGGTCCCGGCTTCTACATCACCCCCTTCTACTCCATCCCCGAAATCTCCGGCGGAAGCGAACCCCTCGGTGCCGATGACCTCTATGGCGAAGCCGAGGGTGACTGCCTCGGCCCCTTCCCCCGCGACATCGAAAATCTCCCCGGCACCCGCTGGTCCAACGCCGTGGACGTATACGGCGTCCAAAACCTCGAAGACATCGAGAATCTCTACTGGGAACTTTTCAAGAAGTTGCCGGCCCAAAGTCCTACCTTCATGCTCATCGAGGCCCAGAGCCGCCAGAACGCGCTCGCCGGTCGCGGACACGTCTGGATCGCCGACGGGCTCGAAAAAGGTCCGTCCGTGGATCCTCGACAAACCGGTTTCGCCTGGAGCAAGTGAACCATGGCTTATGATCTGTTTCGCGGACGCACGCGCGCCAACCACGCCATCTCGGGGCACCCGCCCATCGATTCCTACCAGTGGGACTTCGTGCGCGGCATCCCAAGCGAGGCAAAGCAGAAGAAGAGATCGCGGCCCACGGCTTCCAACATGGGCGCCAAGGTCTCGGTCTGGCCGCCGAAGTTCAAGCTCTACGAGATCTCCTCTACCGACTTCGACGCCGCGAAACGCTGGATGGCCAACATCGCCGAGAACGTGAAGTACCACCGCAAGGTCCACGGCGACAAGATCCTCACCACCGAAGACGAGGAGCTGTGGGGTGATCTGTGGCGTCGCTGGTTGCTGTTCGGCAACAAGCTCAAGGAGCTGGCCTCGAACAAAGGCCTGATGAACAAGGTCATCGCGGCCACGATCCCCGCCCTTCACCTCTCACGACTCTTCGCCGTGCATGCCCTCAACATCGGCATGATGTCCGAAGACAACAAGCGCGAATTCGACGCCCTCCTGCATACGGCCCAGAGCCTCCAGAAGCGATTCGAGCTGCTCGGCATGGGCCAGGTCCCTGTCCCCTACATGGGTGAGCTGGTACTCATGATCCGCCAGATGCCTGCTCAGCTCACCTTGCAAGACATGGTCACCCGACTGCGATCCACGGCCAAGGTCGGATCGCGTCTGCTCGACGAGAACACCGCCTGGTGGCAATGGAAAGTTCGCCCGGAATCGGCGGGACTCCGTAGCGCAACCGCCGCCGCCGAGAAGCTCGCCGATGAGCTGGCGGCCGTCAGCAGGTTGCCCGAAGGCCAGGGCTTGCGCGAGCGCGATACCCCCGTCTACCAGCGATTCATGCGCACCATGTCCCTAGTCTACATCGAAGCGGCAAAGCTCTACGGCATCGAGGAGACCAAGACCACGGCCAGGGCCGAGCTGCACGAAGCAGGGCTCAATGCCCCCAAGAACGCGACCAAAATGGCGCTATGGATCCTCTTCGTAGCGGGCGTGGGCTACCTCGGTATCCGCCTGCTCGCGCGCAACAAGCAAATCGTGATCGTCGAGGCCCCCCGGCACAACGACCACACGAGCTACCGCCCTGGCGACCACCCAAGCCGCGAGGCATCACAAACCTCCCATCATCATGATGGAGAAGTTGACACGGACGATGGGAGAGAAGAGAATATAAGTCAGGAACCGCGATACCAAGAACAACACCCTGACATTTACGAGGAGGAACGCTAATGAGCTTCGACACTGATCAATCCGTGGTTACCGAGCTGGTCCAGTTCACCGAGAATGATGGCGATATCTACCGCCAGACGACCACAAGCATCTTGAAGAACCTGGCGACCAAGAAGGCGCAAGGCAAGTACGACGCCGAGCTGGCCGTGCAAGCCTTCATGTACCTGGCCGAAGCCGGCGCCAAGAAGTACGCCAGGGATTTCGGCGGTGTCTGGCACGAAAGCTTCCCCGTTCCGATCCGCCGCATGGCCGCCACGCACTGGCGCGACGAGTTCGAGACCGAGTTTGCACTCGGCAACTACAACAACCTGCTGCCCCTCAAGTACCGGCAGCCTTCGCCCGAACAGGCCCTCGCGCTCGTCCGCTACGCCAAGAGCGAAGGCCGCGAATGGAAGCGCAAGCTCTCGGACTGCTGGGTGCTCGCCGACTACACCGGCACGCCCGACGACATCGCCGCGCTCTTGCAACAGGTGCGCAATCAATTCGGTCCGAGCTGGCTCGACAAAGCCTCGCTCGCGACCCTGCGCAAGATCGCCAAGCTCTAGCCAAACCCCATGCCGACCACCAAAGACGATATGCTCAGGTTCGTGCTCGGCATCGCCGACCGAACCGCTGTCCGGACCGCAATCGGCGGGGGAATCGCCGTCGCAGCCCATGGCTACCGGCGCGACACAGCAGATGTCGATGCCTTCTTCCACGACAACGACCGAAGCAAAATCTTGAAAGAAATACGCCGCTCAATCGGCCCGGACGACGTGTTGGATGAACTGGATCCTTCACACTTCATCCTCATCCCCGAAGGAAACCCGCCTGACGAACGCATCGACCTGATGTTCGCCATCGGGGATCCTGAAGAAAGCGCCATCGAGCTAAGCGTGCTCAAAAGCTACCATAACCTGATCGTGCCAGTGTTCCCCGTAGATCTACTCGTGGTCGCAAAGTTTCTAGCCGGACGGGAGGATCCAAAGGACGCCCTCGACATCCTTTCGCTCTTCCGGCGCGATACCTACGAAGTCAAGGGCATTCAAAACAGACTTCGACAAATGGGCTTCGATGAAGATGCCGAAGCCTTTCCCAAGCTGATCGAATACCTATCAAACCTCCCGCGACGAAAACCTCACCGACGAAAGGTATGATCCCACCATGGCAACCAAACCTTCCATCCCGGCGCCTCGTCTCCAACGGAGCTTCATCGTTTTCTTCACACGCGACGGTGGTCTCCATCCCGCCTGGCAAGCCGAGCAAGGTACCTGCTACCGCAGCACCGAGAACCAGCTCGCCCGTGAGCTGGCCCAGATCGTGGCCAACACCGAGACCATGCGCGGCGCCTACGCCATCGGTGCCTACGCCGGCTACCACCCTGGCTACGAGAGCACCGAGCTGCTCGCTACCAACCACAAACCCGCGTTCTACATCCACGAAGGCGGTAGAATCGAGAAGGTCGCCTGACCACCGTTTTCACGAGGAGTGATCCATGACCAACCAAGAACTCGACACCAAGATCGCCGAGACCATGGCCGTCCTGCGCGGGGACAACCTCGTCGATGCAATCCTCAAGGCTTGGAACATGTACACCGAGGACATCAAGGACCAAGCGCGGAGAACCAAGAAGAAGCGCGAAAAGCTCGCCGATGCCGTCGACCGGCTCATGGAGTCCTCCCCGTGCGAGCTGTACTGCTACATCATGTTCGACGATGAAGGTGACCTTCGCGGCTGGACCATCGACCACCAGCAATACTGGCAAGGCAACTCCGGTCCAACCTCGGCCATCTCGCTCGGCGAGACCACCTACGAAGCGATCGAACGAGAGATCGGCAACGATCTCGCCGAGGCCCTCGAAATCGAAGACTAACAACCACGAGGATCCCATGACCCAGAAAATCAAGCTCGAAGACCAGCGCCGCGTGCTCCGGCAAGGCCAGTACCTCAACCTCATCCTCATCGGCAACCACCTGGAGCTTTCCCCCACGGCGGAAGGCATGCACGCCGCCAACCTGCTCCGGACCCAAATGGGCACCGACGCCGCCCTCCAGGAGCTTCTCCAAGACCACCTCGAAAACGGCTGGGAGTTCCTGGAGCCCACCGAAATCGGCGCCATGACCGAAGCTCCGATCATCTCCCAGGACGTTCTCCGCAACGAGCAAGGCGACATCGTGCTCGTGGGCCAAGTCTTCTGGTTCTCCAACTACCAGGTCGAAGATCCCCTCGAAACGTTGGTCAGGAGCCGCCCGGTGTCCTTCGATGCCGTGGGCAAGGCGATCCCCAACGCGGCAGACGCGGAATACTGGCGCCTACGTGCGAAGGAAGACCAGGGCAAGAAAGCCAACTGGACAGCGTTCACCAAGAAGTGGTCCAAGAAACTCTCGAACTAGGCACCATGAACACCTACGTCACGTCGTTTTGCAACTTCCCCCACGTGCTCAAGACGGGGCGCCCCATCGACCACGAGTGCTACATCCTGCCACCCGCGATGCTGGAGGCCGAGCGCAACGACAATCACGCTCTCGCCAACGAGATCTTGGCTCGCGTCGATTTCAAGCGCGCCGGCATGGTCAAGGGTCGCCCGATGCCCCGCGCCCGGCTGGTTCAAGGCCAAGGCAACGTCTACGACAAGCCTTTCACCTACAACAAACAGCATCGCGCCTACGTCGTGAAAGTCCAGGACAAACCAGACATCTGGGAAGTAACACTGGAACACGGCGACCGCGCTCTTCCCCATGGCATGATTCACGCGACAAGCGGCCAACGCACCTACAGGCACTACATCGCCTTCCTCTACAAACCCGATCGCGACAACCCCACGCGCATCGACGAGTTCAACTCGCGCGAACACGCTATCGGCGCCATTCGCCTCGCCTGGGAACAAATCGCACAACCATAAGGTGGCACATGGCCAAGCTCAAAGCACGCGGACGTGACGAGATCTACCGCATCGAAAAGTGGGAGGTTCCCGATCCTTCCCGCCCCTACGATCGGATCAAGGTCACCAAGGCCCTCATGTCCGACGGCAACATCCTCATCAAGCGCGACTCGGGCTCCTGGACCGTCCACGGCAAGATCAAGCCCGACCTCACAGCCGAGGCCGCCCTCAAGATCAATCTCGGCAAGGGCTTTTCGATCGTCAACCTGAGCATGCGCTACTTCGATCGTCGCGGCGACACCATCACCATGCGCGAGGGCTACGACAAGCCCATCATCACCACCGCCAAAGCGGCGAGTCGCAAAAAGGCCGCCGCCAAGGGTGCCGAGAAACGCAAGGTCGAAGCCGAACGCCGAGATGGACCCGGCTTCTACGTCACCAACGTCTATTCCGGTCCCGGCCTGCGCTCGCGCATCGCCGACCACGAAACCCCCTTTGCAACCTTCGAGCGCGCCGAGGAGTTCGCCTGGGATCGCCTCAACTACTTCCTGGGAATGAAGCTCAACTACCTCCTGCCGGTCGTCGTCATCGAGACGGAATCACGCGAGGACGCCGAAGGCCACGTCTCCATCACCAGGGAAAATTTCGCGCACCCCTACGGCAAGGGGCACGTCTGGTGGATCGACGGAAAACGCAAAGGCCCGCCGGTCGACCCCCGCCAGACCTCCCTCTTCACCTGAAAGGACTTCCCCATGCCAAGAACCGTCACATCGAAAACCATCGTGCTGGAGCCCGATCTGGAAGAAATGTGCTCCCTCTGAAAGCAACATGGCCCTCTGGCAACCCATCAACGAAGATCTCGTCACGCAGCTCAAGGGAGCTGTCGTACGGCGCGGAACCTTGCCCAACAACGTACTCCTCGCCTTAGCGCCAACCCCGACCTCGCCCAGAAGTTCTCCCCGGACAAGAACGGTAAAAAGGGCGCACTCCTATACGCGCGCATGCTCATCGATGAAGGACACGCCCTCCTCACCACCGTTCGCTACTCCGTGCGCTTTCCCTGGGATAGACAGCAACGCCTGGTCGAAGAACAGATGTTCAAGCGCGCAGATCTAGGACCAGCGATCGCACGAAAGGAAACCACATGAACCCCATGTCAAAAATTATCATATTGGAGCCCGATCTGGAAGAACTGTACATTGAATACACAACGGCACAAAAGATTCCCAATCCACAGGAACGCGACGAGCGCGTCGCTGAAATTGTACTCGGAGATCCAATGTATGGACGCCGTGTCATCTGGGTTCCCTTCTACAACAACAAACATAGCACCATCGCAACCATGCTTACGGAGCCAAGGGTCGCACTCCGCTACGGACAAAAGTGGGGCATCCCAATATCAAAAGATCACCACCAACAACGTGTTGAATACTTCCGCGACCTGGCCAAGCGATTCAACAACGAATCGGACGATGTCGTCAAGTGTGCCAACAAGCTCTACAACAAACACGACAATCTCATCTCCAACGACCCCCGCGACCACTTCCCACATGATGTGAAAAAACGTCTCCAGTTCCTAACTTACGGAGGCTTTATGATCGAACTCGCAACCAAAACACACGAATTCCTCTCAGACCGAACAGACGAATTCCTCCGTTGACCATGGCACTCTGGCAACCTGTCAACGAAGATCGCCACGATCTCTGACCAACGATCGCACAAAAAGAACTCCCCATGCCCAGTTCCAACCAAACCATCGTGCTAGAACCCGATCTCGAAGAGCTGTTCGCACGATACACACACGCCCAAAAATCCCGCAACAGCGGAGAAGAGACCGCCGAGGTCTTGCTCGGAGATCCGATGTACGGACGCCGCGTGCACATGCCCAAGGGGAACGTTGACGTGACCATACTCCAAGATCCTAAAGTAGCACTTCGCTACTGGCATAGCTGGGGGATCCCAACCTCGAAGGATGCTCACCGACAGCGCACCGAATACTTCCGTGACCTGGCCAAACGATTCAGCGACGAATGGAACGATGTCGTCAGGCAAGCGAACAAAATCGGAATTCTCATCACAGGCCCCTATCACGACCACCAGGATGTGAAAGAACGCCTCCGGTTCCTGACACACGGAAGCCAGATGATCAACGACGCCGCCGGGCTGCACGAATTTCTGTCCAAGACCCGCTCACCCTCCTTCCGTTGACCATGGCGCTCTGGCAACCCATCAACGAAGATCTCGTCACGCAGCCCAAGGGAGCTGTCGTGCGGCGCGGAGCCCTGCCCAACAACGTGCTCCTCGCCTTGGCCGATACCCCCGCCAACTCGACAGAGTTGCTCGGCTTGCGACTCACCGACGTTGCCACAACGGCAACCGGGCTCGTCGTCCCCTTCATGACGGGTGCTCCTGTCCGACTCGTGGCCGAACCCAACCTCGGCGACACCATCTACCTATCGGCCGCTACCGCAGGATCAGGGACCAATGCACCTCCTGCGCTGCCCCGAACCCTGGGCTACGTCTACGAAAAATTCCTGGACACAGGAGTCTGGTACGGACGCCTCCTACCATCCTACGAAACCCTGTTCGGCTCTGGCACTGCCGGCTCCTTGCTCACCTACATCGAAAAGACCGCCAACTACACGCTCACGCCCAGTGACAGCGTCGTCAACTGCACGGCGAACTCGTTTTCAATCACCTTGCCAAGCGCCTCGGGCATGGCCAGCAAACCGTACGTCATCACCAACAGCGGCACGGGCACCATCACCGTGTTGCCGAACGGCGCCGAAAAGATCAATGGCATGAGCAGCCAGATAGTCGAATCCGGGAACTCCATGTCCATCATCTCAACCAACGCGGGTTGGATCATCGTGTGAGGAAACCATGAGCTACTTTGCAACACTACGGCAATTGCCCTCCATGCTCGACGCTTTCGGGCGCCTGCGCACCTCCGACCCGCACGCGCTGTTCTCATCCGCCCTGCTCTACGACAACGCACCGTTGCTCTGGAACGACGTACAGATCTCCGGAGCTGGAACCTCCTCGACCTACAACACCAACCAGTCAAGCGTCACGCTCGCCGTCTCGGCCGCAACCGCCGGCCGCCGCGTGCGACAAACCTACCGGCGATTCCTCTACCAGCCCGGCAAAAGCCAGCTCGTCAGCCTGACGGGCATCATCGGCACCCCGGCTGCGGGCATCACACGCGGGCTGGGGATCTACGATGATGCCAACGGCGTGTTCTTCCAGTCCTCGCCCACGACCGTCAACGTCGTCATCCGTTCATCCACAAGCGGGGCGCCGGTCGACACTGTCGTCACCCAGGCCAACTGGAACATCGACAAGATGGACGGCAGCGGACCATCCGGCGTAACCCTCGATCCAAGCAAGGCGCAGATCTTCTTCCACGACTTCCAGTGGCTCGGCGTGGGGCTCGTACGCTTCGGATTCGTGGTCGACGGCACCTTCTGGCCCGTGCATGCCGAACCACACTCCAACCTCACAACCCTCGTCTACATGTCAATCCCGAACCTTCCGCTGCGCTACGAGATCGCAAACAGCGGCGCGGGTGGCGCGGCATCGCTGCTTGCAATCTGCAACTCCGTACTGTCGGAAGGCGGCATCGAATTCGTCGGACAAGTGCGCACGGCGAGTCGCAACATCACACCTCTCGTCACCCTGAACGACAATGATCTCTATCCACTTGTCACAATACGACTGCAAGCAACAAAGCTATCAGCAATCGTTCAACCGTCATCACTATCCGTCCTGTCGACGACAAACGCCAACCTAGAGCTGCAATTGTTGCTCAACCCCACGGTGACCGGCACCGCACTGGCATTCTCGGCAGTGACGAATTCCGCCGTCGAAGCCGACGTTGTCGCTACCAACGCAACCAAAGTCTCCGCCGGCACCTTGCTCACCTCCGCCCTCGTGGCCGCTCAAGCCTCGATCACGCTCCCAAACCCGGTTGAGTTCCAACTCGGCTCCTCCATCGCGGGCGTAAGCGACATCCTCGTGCTTGCCGTACGAAGACTAACCGGCGCGGCTGAAACCATCTACGGCACTATCGGCTGGCGCGAAAGCAACTAGGATGCCTCGCCCCCGACAAAATCGTCCCGCAACGACGTTCACCTGCGGACACGGACATGTCCACAAGAGCCTCGACGATGCCCTCTACTGCAACCGCGACCTGCCGCTCACGGAAGAACAGGCCATCGCGCTCGGTCGAACGTGCTCACCAACCCAGATGGACATCTTGCGACACCTCATCACCGGCGACGAACCCATGGCCTACTTCAAGGGAGGATTCTGGTCCCTGCCTTCCATCGGCCAGGATACCGATCCAACGTCCAACCGATCATGGGAGGGGCACTGGTACGTCCAAATCCAGTCACTCATGGCCCTCGAAAGAAGTGGTATTCTGGGAAGACTCGAAACGGCAACCAACTACGACGCAACCCGGTATCCGGGCCTACGTGATTTCGTTCTCACCGAACGCGGCCTCCTGGTCGCGCGACTTCTAACAGGAGAAACCCCATGAAAGAGCCAGTACAAGGCAAATGGCAGCAGGTCTCCGGCGACATGAGCTTCGATAGCCACGGCCTCGTGCTCGGCAAAGACGAGGGCAGCTACGTCGAGCTGGTCAAGATCGATCCATGGCTGGAAATGGACTCCGCCGCTCTGAGAGATGGCTACGGCTTCTGGGACGTCAGCACGACTTCCATCGACAAGGACGACATGGGCATCGATCGCGACGATGTCAAATCGGCCATGAGCTACGTCGGTATGAAACCCGAAGAATACGAACAACTCGCACCGCTCTACAAAGCCGAGATCATCGCTAACGCCTCGGGCTACGAAGACAGCCGATCCACCTCGGACTACGCCGACGCCCTCCCCGCGCCCATCGAAGAGATCGAGTTCTGGGGAGGCCCCGGCTCGAAGTACAACGTGGCGAGCATCAACGACGAGATGCGCATGGCCGTGGTGAACAAGCTCTACGGCGGCGACTTCGACGAGGACGATCTCCCCGACGACGAGGCCCTGGAGCTGGCCTGGGGCGACGACGAACCTCGCACCTTCGAGATCTCGGAAGACCAAGCACAAGCCGTGCGCTACGCCGTCGCCGTGGCCCAGAACACCTACGACTGGCCGGCACCCAAGCACGATGACACCAAACTCATCGTCGGCAAGGCCAACTTCCAGCAGCTCCTCGAATTCCTGAAAGCCGCACCCGAAAGCGCAGATCTACCTGCCGAAACCATCACCAGACTCCAGGCTGCCTACGAGGACTCATTCAAACTCGACTGGGAAAACAAGCGCGAGCAGGTTGCCTACATGATCGACGAGGACGCCAAGGAAGCCAAGAACCTGATCAAAGACCTGCTCAGCACACTCGGATTCTGAAAGGACACCATCATGGCACGCAAGGTAACCGTTACCCTGTACCAGTTCAACGAACTATCAGCCAGGGCAAAAGAAAAAGCCCGCGACTGGTTCCGGGAAGCGAGCAGCGGCGACGAGTGGTGGGAGAACGTGTACGAGGACGCCAAGCAGATCGGACTCAGCATCACCAAGTTCGATCTCCAGGTCGACAAGATCAAGGGCAAGTTCACCATGCCCGCCGAACGCGCTGCCCACGTGATCACGATGGAGCACGGCAAGGACACCGATACCCACAAGCTTGCCACGGACTTCCTGAACACCAGGTTCGCTTTCCCACAAGACAGCGAACAGGATGAGGCCAATGAAGAGAAGGCACAGCAATTCCTTCTCGACATTCTCGGTTGCTACCTCTCGATGTTGAAGAGCGAACTCGACGACATCAACTCGGACTACTACATCGACGAAACAATTCGCGCCAACGAATACGAGTTCTACTCCGACGGGAGACGCGCTCGCGATCACTAGCGATCATGCCCCACAAGCTCACCACCACGGAAGTTCAGGAAATCCAGAAGGCGCTCGATGACGCCCGTGCTGGACGCGCGACCCTGTCACAGCTCGCGCACGCCCACGACCTGGCAACCCTGGCCGCGAAAGACGGCGTATACCTGAACGGCACCGTGGCGGAGCTGCGCCGGCACATCCACAACCTGGCCCCGGAGCCCGTCTCGAACAACGCGGGCGCGAACCTCATCAACGACACCGTCGTCGGCGTGATCTCGGGCATCGGGATCTACTACATCCTGAAAAGCATGGACAAGGCATGAGCCTCCAACTCGAAATCTTCTTCGACGGTCCCGTCCCCATGGGCGCCCGCTCCGATCTGCTCGACCGCGAACGGAACCTCCCGCACGGCTTCGAGATCGTGCCAATCAGCGGCCGAAACTACCTTGCTCGCGCTCGTCGCGCCTGGAAAATGAGCAACTTCCGCCGCGCCGTCGGACAAAGGATCCAGGATGTCAACTTCCGGCACTACCAGCAAACCGGTACGCACCTGCCAACCTTTGAGCTTGATGTCAAGAGCCCCAAGACGGCTGCCTCCTGGCCCGGCGCCGAACTCGACTTCACCGCGCACGGTCTACCGCTCCAGGTTGCCAACCGGCTCATCCGAGACCTTGGCGAATGCTCCTTCATCGAACAGATAGACATCGACCATCTCGATACAGTGGTCTACGTCATCGTGGTCAGATTCAGGGGCGACCAGCACATGTCATCCGAAGCCCCCTTGCAAGCCTACCTTCACGCCCTCACGCGCGATTGGCTCGACGACAACGGGCATGACCGCACCGACTTCACCATCCGAGCACCACGGAGCTGAACCCATGGCCTACGACCTCCTCTGGAAGAAACAGATCCCATTCAACTGCGCCATCGGCGCCGTACAAGGGATCCCCGATAGCGGTCCCGTCATGAACGGCATCACCAAACTGTTCGTGCTCGGCGGAGCCGCCGCGATCGTCTACGGCATCCTCAGAAAAACCACCCAGATCGGAGAAGACAAGAAACTCGTGCAGTTCTACGCCTCCGACGATCCGAAAGTGACGCAAGAAATGCCGGCCATGTCGATGAGCGAACTCAGACTGGAGGGAGACCAATGACCGCGAAAACCGACTGGCGCGATGAAGTCGAGACCTGCGGCGAGGTGTACGTCTACCAGGCTGCGCTCTACTGTAACGACTGCGCCACGGAAATCATGAACCAACTCGCCAAGGACGGAAAACCCGGTGCTGATCCCAACGAAGCTGCCCCCGAGGACTCCGACCAATGGCCCCAGGGACCGCATCCCGACGGCGGCGGCGAGGCCGACAGCCCCAATCACTGCGACGCAGGCGATAGCTGCGAGCGCGCCGTCAAGCTTCCCTGCGGAAGCAAGATCGGCTGCCCGCTCGACCACACTCTGACGATCGAGGGCGCCCGGTACACGAACGAGGAGATCGCCAAAAACTTGTTCCGCAAGGACAAACACGCTCGCCAGGTCGGTCGGCTATGGGCCGTGCTCTTCCGTGAGTACCTCACCGACGAACTCTTCAAGATCAGCCTGGAAACCGAAACCCTACCCGAAGATCTCGTCGATCTCCTCTTCGAAATCAAGAACAAGGGTTTCCGGCTGCTGCCCGAGCTGTTCCTGGCCCCCGAAGGCTACGAAGGCTACATCTACGGTGGCGGCCACGGCGACAAGACCGATGTCCTCTGGCGCGTGAACGTCTGCGAGAAAGGCGACTTCGTCGACTACAATCTCGTCGAGCTGCCGACCGGCGAGCTTGCCCAGTACCCGCTCGAAGACCACCTCAAGGAAGCCATCTCGAACGGTGCCTTCGACGACTAGGAGATCACCCATGGTGAAAAAACAACCAACCGTCGTCATGTGGCAAGGGCTCGGGATCCTTTCACCCAAAGGGATCATCCTCGAAGGCTATGGCGAACACAGCAAGTTCGTGCTCGACAAACACAAGGCAGCGCCCAAGGGTAGCCGGCTCGTCCTCATCACAGCACGCCTGGAACACGTCTCGCAAAGACAGATCGCCTCTGGCGGCGACTTCAAGCTCGGCATCGTGCCCTCCAAGAAGTTGCCCCGACGAACCACTACCAAGAAATGAACATGCCATCGCGCGAAGACATGCTTGCCTGGGAACGGTTGCTTACCAGCATCGGTGAACAACTCGATGGCGAATGGGAACTCAAACTCCCCGACGACAACAACTGGCACCGCTGGGGCAACCTATCGAACCACGCCGAGCAGATCTACCTGACCTTCTACGTCGATAGCTACCGCAAGAAGCTCTGGGTCGGCGTGGAGTTGCCCAAGAACAACAAGGGCGAAAAACCGTACATCGGACACCTCGGACTCGGCGACGCGCCCAAGATCGGCATGTCACCCGACAAGCCAGCCGAGCAGATTGTACGCGACATCGAACGGCGCCTGCTGCCAGCCTACAGACCCTTGCTGGCCAAAGCCCTCCAGCTCATCGAGCAGGCCAACGCCTACCACAACAAGGTCGAGAGCATGGCCCAGCAGATCGCCGAGATCGTCGAAGTCGAAATTCCTCAAGAACGCTCGGGTCGCCCCTCAGTCAAGTCCACGGTCAACTTCTACCACTCGCGGCTACCCGGCTTCCGCGACAACCTCGGCAGCGCCGAGGTCCACGACGACGATGTCAAGCTGGAGCTGCGCCTGAGCCACGCCGACACCATCGCCGTGCTCAAGTTCCTGACCGGCAAATAGGAGATCACCATGAAGTCGTCCGACATGCCCGATCCATTCGACCCTCCCACGCAGCTCACGCCCGAAGAAAAAACCCGCATCGAGAAACTCGCCATCGTCGAAATGCGCGCCAGCAACGGCGACCCCGAAGCCAGCAAGAAGCTCGCCGAGATCAACGTCGCCTTGAACAATCTCGCCCGGCGCGCGAAAAAGGGCGACACCAAAGCGGCTCGCATCCTGGCGACGCTCGCTCCCACGGGCCTCGTTCAACAGATCGCCGCAACCTCGAAAAAGGGCAAGCCCCGCCTGGCCATGGCAGGTGGTCTTGGCGAGGAAGAAATCACCCTAGCCATGGAAGGTGGAGCGTGCGAACGCGCCGCCCTTCGTCGTCGCCTCTGATCAACAGGAGAAAGTCATGCCCAGAAACGACAATGTATTGCGACAACTGTGCGACATCAAGTTCGACAAGGCCCTGGAGGTGATGGGCGACGCCCGACAAAAGATGGAGACCGCCTTTCGCGAAAGCTTCATGACGGCCGCCCTGAATCTCGCCACGGCTGGTATACGGTTCCGTGACGACGAAGATGTCGTCCGGATGGTCGAAGGTGTGCGCCTGGGCAACGCGGAGCACGACCTGGCGCGCGTGGTTGGCGCGGTCAAGGATTTCGCCGGCAACGTCGAAACCGGCAACGTGGACTTCAGCAGCGGGCTGCCCGTTCCCATCTTCCTGTCCGCCGCTCTCGCGCTCCTCGATGCTGCCTGGGATCCGAAGCTCATCAAAGATCTATCGCCCCAGGAACTTGAAGATGCCTACCGCAACACGGTTCGCTGTCGAGCCGCGCTCCTGCCACTGCATCGCCAAAAATAGCGAACCGGAGGACACGTGCGCTACTTTCTGATCGACGAAGACGAGCTGGCCCGGCTGGAGAGACTCAAGCAGCGGCTCTATCAAGATCAGCGCCGCATGAACAGCGACGAGATGCGCGACAATGCGCAACGCCTCGACGGTGTCGTGCGGGCTGCAAGGAACTACGAAGTCTCCCTCGAAGACATCCACAGCAAATGAACTGGTCAACCAAACCAAGCCAACGACTCTACGGTGTACAACCCTGGTGGAAACGCCCGCTCGGCGAGGTATGCCCCCACGGCGCGGAGATCTTCCTGGTCAACGGCTCCTACGTGCGCAACACCTACGACAGCGACTTCACCCAGGGCGGGAATGAATTCGCATACACATTCATACCAGCAGGAGAGATCTGGATCGACGAATTCATCCCCGTGGCCGAATGGCCCTTCGTCGCGTTCCACGAATGTCACGAAGCGGAAGACATGCGCCGAGGCATGTCCTACGACAAGGCCCACGACCGCGCCAAACGACTGGAAGACCACGAACGCCAGCTCATGCGTCCGGGCGAGGTGGCATGAACAAGATCGAAAAACTCGTAGCCAAGGCCGCCGCGCTTCCCGACGAAGCGAAGAAACTACTCTTACTCAAGGTGCGCAAGGGCACCGACGCAACCATCACCCTCGCGCAGACCTTGCACCTCGTCGAGCTTGTCGGCGGCGACTGGGCGCTGGAGGCCGGCTTCGTGGCCATGAAGGGCGTCGATAGCAAAACTGGTCGCCCGTTCACGGATGAAATCCACACCGCGCGATCTGACGGGGAGGATTGGATCAACGACTGTCGCGCCGGGTACAAGGACAAGGAGATCTCGGAGCTACCAAGCCACGCCCAAGCCGGCGACCGGTTCATCACAGAGGTTTCACCAGTCGGCAAGAACGCCTACGACTGGCTCATTTTCACCTTCATCCAATGGTCAACCGTTTACGGAATCCGCATCAACATGCCGGGCGGACAGTCTGCCCTGTTCCTACCCGATGGATCCGAAATCGCCCGCGCTCCCTACGACGCCTATGTCGCCGTCTCAAGCGCCAAGCCCTACGAACACGGTGTCTTGTATGACATCAAAAGATGGCTCAAGGACGAAACCGACTACAAGACGCGTGTGTGCCAACTCCTAGATATGGAAGAGCACGTACCTGCGGCTCAACGAACACGGGACAACACCGGATGTTGTCCTGTGTGTTTCCGCGAAATGAAGCTCAAACCAGGTACGACCATCATGGTCTTGCATGGATTCAAACGACCTCATCACGCTGGATATCTCGTCGGCAACTGCTACGGCGTTGGTCGTCCGGCCTACGAGATATCAAGCGAAGGTGTCACAGACTACATCAAGAACATGCTCCTGATCGAACTCTCCAATCTGGAGATGAGCATCTCGGACGTTGAGGGCAATGCTCTCGATGCCTACCCGAACACCTGGGAATGGCAGGGCAAACCCATCAAACGCGATCATCTCCGCTTCGAGGAAGCACGACGGCGATATCGCGATGCCCTTGAACGAGAACACGAATACATGACCAGGCACATTACGCTCTACCGAACGTTCGTGGATGAATGGAAACCGCGCGAGCTGCCCAGGGAAGGTGGACCCCCGCGCAAGTGGCTCAACGACATCGTTCGCAAGATCAAGTAAGGAGACACCATGCCCCGCAAAATGAAACGCGACAAGAAGGGCTTCGCCCACCATATCGGCTACACCAAAAAGCAGATCACCGAACTCCAGTACATGGATCCGATCTTGTTTGGCATGGCCAAGGGGCCGTGGGCGCTCGAATGGTCCAACCGCGAAGAGGAGAAGGGACGCAGCTTCTCGGGACAGGACATCTACGAGCTGGCGCCCAATCCGCCTTCAGACGCCGTCGCCTGGGCCGAAGACATCGCCGCCCAGCTCAAACGTATGAACAACGTCGCGGGGCTCGAAGTCCTCTACGCCGTGGCCCAGCGTGAAGGTTTCAACAAAGATCGCGAGAACTTCGGCCTGTACCTCGGGTGCCAGGCCGCCGGCCACGGCATCTCCTGGTGCGACGATCTACAACCGGGCACCGAAAAGCTGATCGACATTCCTCATCACGAGTTCTACATCTAGACGATGAACTGCTCTCGCCCAAAATGCCCCGGCCATGGCGTCTGGCAACCCGTTCTCGGTCTCCGATCGTCCGTCAAGGGCAAAGAGATCTCCGCGCGCTTCGCCCAGCTCAACCTCTGCGAGATGCACAAAGACCAAAACCGGCTCGCCGACTACCTCACCCAGTCAACATGGGATAGAATCACACGGTTCATGCGCGAGAACGGCAAGCCCGCTCCCCAACGTAACCTGACAACCCTGACCTACATCCTCGTCGACTCCCCCAAATCGACCGACACCGAAGACCTCCCATTCTGAAAGGAACCACCATGGCAAAGTCCGCAGGAACCAAGTACCAATCAAAACGCTATCCCAAGCCCGTGCGCGAAGCCGCCAAGGACTTCGCCGTAGCCAAGCGCGCCCGCAAAGTGGTCGGCTCGGCTGCCTACGGCAAGCCAGCCGGCTCCAAGGCCAAACGCGACTACGCGCAGGTCGACGCCGTCTACCAAAAGGCAGGACGCAAGCTGGCCAAGCTGACCGGCTACAAGTGGAACTGACGATCAACACCACCCCAACACCTGGTCATCATGCCCGACAAGAACAATAAATCACAATACCGCAAACTGCGCGGAGGGACCAGGAAGCAGGCATCTCAATTCATTGCAGAGGAAACAAGGACGCAACAGTATTCCGGGAAACAAGCTGTTGCCATTGGAATATCTCGCGCCATTGCCGAGGAAAAGAAAAGAAACACAAGAACCATGCTCGGTAACATGGTTCGCAGGTACAAGTGACCGACAATTGAATTGCAGCAATCGAATGGGTCGACTGTCGCGTTCTTTAGTAGTCCTACATACTGAACGCTTGACACCCCATGCCTGGGGCTTAAACTGCTAATCGATGCCCACCCCACCAGCATCGTCACCGCCTCCGGCGCTCATTGAGTACGATCATCCCGCCGCTCCCCAGATCGGCCAATGGCTGCGCCAGAACGTCCTCATCAAGGACGATGAGATAGGTCCTTGCGTCAAGCTCAAGATCATTCACTTTTCGGTCAACAAGAAGCCGCAGGGCGACCTTGGTCAAATCAAGATCGACCAAGAACGCGCCAACGACCTCGGCTTCGTCGACAACCTGATCAACGAAATCATCAAGCGCGCCCAGGCCGACGCCAACAACCTGCACAGCGGCATCCAGCTCTACGCGATCTTTGCCTACTTCGCCAAAAGCGGCACCAACTACACCCCCCGCTGCTACTTCCGCGTCTCGGCCGAAGAAGAATACGACCCGGAAGTGGCAGGCGGCGATCCAAGCGAACCAGCCGACGCCAAGGGCCTGGTTTCCCAGCTCATGCGACACGTTGAGGCAATCCAACGATCGTCACAGATGGGCAACGCCTACATCATCCAGTCGCTCCAAGCCGACAACGCCAGCCAGCGCAACCTGATCCAGTCGATGCAGCAGCAGACCGTCGACTTCATGGCGCTCATCCAAGATTCCCTCGACAGCAGCGCCCGCCGACGCAACGAAGAGCGCGCCACCGAAACCAAACAGCAGATCATGGAAGGTGTCTTCGAGCAGCTCAAGCTCGTCGTCCCCATCATCATGAACAAGCTTGCAGGCCAGAAAATCGCCCCGGAAACGGACGCCAGCTTCACCCTGCTGGCCAGCCTCTTCGAGTCTTTGAGCCAAGAGCAGCAACAGACCCTCGTCACCGGATTCCTCAATCCTGCCCAGGCAGCAGTGTTCGCCGAATTCCTCGACACCTACGAGAAGCGCAAACGCAAGCTCACCGCCAAGGACGATCGTGCTCCCAACCCGCGCTTGAACCTCCCGGCCCTGTTCGACCCCCCGAGCAGCCGACGCGAGGATCCTCACCAATCCAGCGACCCAACCATCGATCGCATGGAGAAGAAAGCCAAATCATTCGCCGATGGCTTCCAGGGCCTCAAGCCCTTCCAAGGTCCAATCAAACCCGCCAAGTTGTAGCTCCCCACCCCAGACGAAAGGCCAGCCATGTCCACAGCCCCGACCGCCAAGCAACTCTTCCAGCGCCTCTGCCAATTCGACCGTATCGAGCTTCCGGTGATCCGCCGGGAGATCGAGAACCTCGGCTCCATCTTCAACGCGAAAGATCGCCTGAACGAACTGTGCTCGGTCATCTCCTACCTCGTCCGCTACGTCGTGATGACCGATGCCGAGCGCCACGACATCAACATCAACGACCTCATCACCCTCTCGCAACACCAACAAAACCACGGTGTCGCCACCCAACCTTCCACCGCTTTCCCGGCCTCCGGAGCCATCGCCTTTCCCCAGCAAGCACCCCAGCCGGCAAGCCAGCCGGCGACCACACCTCCGGCCCTGGATGTCATGGTCGGCGCCCCCATCTCTCCCCCTGCGGGAGTCCTCGGCGTGCCCCTGGACGCCCCCGACCCCGAGCCCAGCAACGTGATCCAGACCGTGATCACCCGCAACGGCAGCACCAAGGTGATCCCGCCCGTTGGCTCGCGTGCGCCCGTTCGCACCTTCGCGCCCGGCCAACCGGTCGACACAACCTACATCGCCATCGCCGACAGCGCCCCCACGGGCGATGGTGCCCAGAGCCCCCTGTAGCAACACCATGAACATCGTCGACATTGCCCAGGGCCTCCAAGGCATCCTGACACTCTTCGCTGGCCACAGCGAGGCTCAGGAGCCCTGGGCACAAGACGAAGTGCTCTTCGCCGAGCACTTCGGCGCCAGTATCGAGGAGTTCGCCGAAAAGCTGGTCTTGCTGAGCGTCGACCAGCAACGGCGCTACGAGAAGACCCTGGAAGTGAACCCCGAGGCGGCAGTCCTCTGGGTCATCATGATGCAAAATGTTTGACAACGACGAAAAACTCCGGCAACTGCTCGAACACCGCGCGACATACAACCGGCTTAGCATGCTCAACACTCCCAGGAAGCCACAGCAGCAATGCGTGATACCCATATCCGCGAAACTCCAGCCTGGCGAAACGAAAGAGATCGCCGTCGAACCGACATGCATCTTCCGTCCCGAACGACTGATCATCGCCGAGGTTCAAAACACCTGGTTGGGTGCTATCTCAGCCTTCATGCGCAACCTGCCGATGGCCCTCATGGCGAATTTCCTTGCGCTGTGGAGCGAACATCATGCTTGTCCAGGTTGGAAACCTCCGCCCTACTTCCCGATAGACGTTCTCCAGTTCAAGGTAGGATCAGCCAACCAATTTCGCCCCAACTTCCAGATGATCCCTGGCGAGGTTTTCAGCCGATCAGCCAACCAATTTCGCCCCAACTTCCAGATGATCCCTGGCGAGGTTTTCAGCCTGCATGCCTTCGCTATCAACGGTCGATTCGACACGTGCAAGATCGGTGAAAAACTGACCCTCACCATCCGGAGCCGCGCCAAATGGACCATCATGTTCCGTGCCGGCATCATCGGTACAACGATCGACTGATCCCGCTGAGACCATGAACAATCGCCGACCACATCCGTTCATCTACGACCACGAGTGGGTCGACGACTGCGCTACCTGCCCGTTCGACCACGCCTGGCCCCGTGGTGACCGCGAACGCCACTGCCGCAAGTGCGGCATCACACCCCACCGTGCGCGTGACCGCCAGGACGACATTGCCTTCGAGGCATGTCCCATGCGCGAGGTAAGCAGGTGCCGAAAATGTGGGAAGATAGCCCCTATATCAGGCGACAGCTCTCCTGAATACAGCCTATGCACCCTCTGCCAACACCCTCACGCTCTCCACTTCAACACGGCGACCGAGGCGGTCGAGGCCATACGGGACATCAACGCGGGGAAACCTCCCGAACCTCCCTCTAAGCGGGACAAGAGACCGTCGTGAACCTGTCCCCCGACCTGCCGTGATATACTTACACCATGCTAGTCGCCTGGCATGCGATGGAAAAAGGCAAGTTCCTCTCGGGAGCACGCTGGCACGCCAAGATCGGCCCCTGCACGCTCATCGTCGGCGAGGTTGACCCCTTCGTCAAAAGCGACCTCTGGCGCGAGCACCACCGCGACGGGGAAACGCTCTACAGCTACGAGATCTGCATCTACGACCTCAAGGCTCAACCCATCGGCAAGGATATCTTGGCCTCCGGCACCATCAGCGACAGCTCCCGCGACCCTCAAGCCAACGCCGTGAAAGCCCGCGTGGTGGCCATCGCTCGCGCCAACCCACGCTGCAAACGCCCCCACCGGCAGCTCCAGTCGCCCTCCCCAGAACTGATGACTTGGCTCTCCGAGCTGATCATGAAGACCATCACACGTGCCTACGAAGTGTGGCACGAACGAACTGAATACTGGAAGGCGAACGCCTCAAAACTAAACCTTGGATCTACAAACCCGTATCACGAACCCGTCGTCACTGTAGGCAACCTGCTGGCAGAAGTGGAAACCCACAGCATCAGTGACGATTGGTGGAACAACAACCCACGACGACGACGAACCGCTATCGAGAGCGCGGTCAACAAGCTCGTGAAACAAGGACACCTAACGATATCGACAGCCTACGACCGCCGGCAAGATCGCGAAGTCAAGGCGCTCTCGCCAACCTAACCGGGTGAGCTAACGACGAGTGACGAAACCCCTCCGCACCAAGCCATCAACTCGTCGTAGTTAAACTTGTCGCCCAGAGCCTCGCGAATCGTAATCTTCTCCGTCTTGTCGAACTCCAAGACCGCGACGTTGTAGAGCAGAACGTGCCTCATATTCCGCGCCGGCATCATCGGCACAACGGCCGACCTAACCCACTCACTAAGCTGTGATGATAAGCCAAAACCGAAGATGATGGCAGTTCTTCGTCTTCGATTATACTTCTTGGCCCTCAACAGGTTCTTGAATCGGTCCAGCAAACAACGCAGTATCATCTATGTAACGAATGACACCGTTGATGAGCAGAGTATCTATCTGAGTACCATTTCCTCGAAAAGCTTGTACGACCGTTGTCTGACCACTCGTGTGCAACTTCGAGCGATAAAAGTACCATCCAGCTACCGTAGGTAACTCCCTCGTCCACACCAATTCCCCTTTGGCGTTCTTCATTGCTTCCTTTCATGCCTATCCGGTTGACACCCCATTCGGTTTAATTGAGTCTTTAACCATCAGGATACCGTACCCAGCGATGACCATTAGGACTATCGCGACAAGGTTCGTTTCCCTCGCAGGCAAGACAGTCGCCACAATTATCGCAGAAATCCTCTCCACAAATTGGACTCGTTTCCACTTCCTCGGTAGAAACGATTTTACTCTTGTTATCGGTGACATATCTAAGCATGTCTTCGTTCGCTTTCTTTCCCTGTTGATTTGATGGTGGTTATCAAATGGATAAGCATGCTTCCTTTCCTACTCTACCAGTTCTTGTCGCCTGTACCTTTCACAGAAAAACAATCGTGAAGTCAAGGCCCTCTCGCCAACCTAACCGGTCGAGCTAGCAACGGGCAACGAAGCCCCTCCGCGCGTTTGTCGGGCTCCCCTAGACGCAACACCCCATCGTCGCCTTCGATGATCTTCGTGTCGTGTGGAAGACACGGCATCAGGTGCTCAGGATTTCTCAGGTGCCACACAGCGTGCCCGATCCAAACCGGCTCGAAATTCGGATTGCTGCGCACTTCATCCATATCCCGAGGACGCGCGCCTGTTCTTGGATCCTCATAGACTTGATGACACCCGCGAATCGCGTCGGCCAATTTAGTTATCTCATCGGCGGAGCATTCCATCGCAACTTCCCTGACGTGCTGTCCGTGCTTCTTGTAGGACACGAATCTCACCTGACCAAATGCCAACCCGACCACCTCGTTTATTCTCATGGAAGCACCCTCGTTGCTCAGTCGTGCCTGTCAACCAGCCGAACCAAGTACGGACTCCGGAGCCTCTGCGCGCAAGCTCATCAACTCGTTGTAGTTGAACTTGTCACCCAGGGCCTCGCGAATCGTGATCTTTTCCGTCTTGTCAATCTCCAGGACCGCACCATTGTAGAGCAAGACGTACCTGGGTAACGCCAAGCTACCAGTCACGAACAGCTTCCCCGTCTCGGTGATCTTGTACTTGCCAGCCTTACCACCGTCATCCCGCTTCTCGCCCTTGGCCTCGACAAGCCCCCAGTAGCGAAGCTTCTGGTACTCCCGCGACCGCAACACCGACACCAGCCCGTGCTTCGCGAGCAGGCGGGGCACGTCGATGAAACCTGCCTCGTCGGCCTCACTCGACAGCCGATGAAGACAGATGAGCGAGTAGGCCATGGCGCGGTTGAGCTTGCGCCTGTAGACCTTCGCCACCTGGTTGCAGCACGGGCAAATCGCTCCGGCCGGCGCATTCGCGCTCACCCAGGCCCTCGCCTCGACGAGCGTGGTGGTCATGCCCGGTAACGTCATGGTGTCAAACCGCTTCATGACGAACCTCCCGCTGTCTCCCAGGACAACGACAGAACGAAATCACGGGCACCGTGCCAGCGCAGAACGTCTTCCCTGGCCTCCGCGAGCAGGGCGCCGAGCGTCCGAGCGCCGCAAACCCGCGACTCGGAGAGATCATGCCCGGCACAGCCTTCCACCAGCATGGCATGCGTGCGCTCGGCCACGGAAATTCGCTGCTCCACCAACCCGAGCACCTCCTCCCTACCGCGCGCATAGATCTCCCCGACCTCCCCTTGCACCAGGGCCTCGATCACGACTCTCCCCCAACTGGGAAGTCAAGCATCAGCTTGCTCAGCCCGCGCAAGAGGCGTGACGACCGCACCCTTGCCCGGACGTAGATCCCTCGCGCTCGAAGCCGGATCTCCGGCGATGCCTTAGCCATCTCCAGCAACATGGCAGCACGCTTCTCTGTGGCCTTCGCAGTCACAAGCGCCACGCTCATGGCGTGAGCAATTCTCTTCAAGGACGGTTGTTCGCTGCCAACGATAACCATTGATGCCTCCAGTTCTCCAGTTCTCACAGTTCCAGATCTCATCCTACACCCGTGGGCCGCCTTGTCCAGAAACAGGCTTCTGGCGCTTCAGCAAGTTGGGACCTGGCGAATTCATGTCGGGCAACGTCACGGCAATAAGCCGCGACCGCTCGCACTGCCTCGCGCACCACCGATTCATGCGCGGGGCGTCCTTCTCGTCGAGCCAAACATCGCTAGGCTTAGGATCGCCACCCTCTTCGATGGTAACCGTCGCTCCCGGCCCCGGCGCCGTACCCAGCAACGCGTCGCCGAGGAAGACGTAGTCATCGACATCCTTCGAGAAATGATGCTTCGGACGACCATCGATTCCCCAAGCCTTGTTGCACCGACCGTCACACACGAGCACGCGCGGCTGCCCTAGAAACAAGATCGACTTGGCCAGCATCATAGGCATCGTCACTTCCTCCCCTTCGTGAAGGTGAACGTGGCCTCGTAGGTTTCGTTGAAACCAGGCTTGTCGTACGCAACCTTCCAGCCTGCCCGCTCGTACACGCTCATGACATCGAGCAGACCACGATCGAAGACAGCCTGGCGAGAGATCTTGAGCCGCTCGGCGATCCGCTTGACGGCCTCGTTCTGCCCGACCACCGCCTCCCCATCGCTCCAATTCTCGGTGATGAGCCCATCGAAGATCTCGATCACCACCGAAGGGATCTCGCGAGCCTTGGCCTTCTCGACGCTCGCTGGCGACAACGGTTTGCGCATCAGTCGTCCTCCCCCAAAGCGATCCCCAGCTTCTTGCCGAAATCCTCCCGCAGGCCTTCCATCATTGCATGAAAGATCTCGAAGTGATCCCCCAGTTTTTCCTTGAGAAGCCTACGAGCAGCACTGAGGACCAGTAGATCCCACTGCTCGTGAAACCTCCGCATGGTCTCCTCGAACGGCAAGGCCACGCCATTGACGGAAAACACAATCTGTGCCTTCCGGCGCATGTCCCGCCCCGCCTCGCCGGGCAACCCGAACGCCCGAGTAACCAGATCGCCACCATTGTCACGATCTAGAGCAGCCATCGCGGCGCACAGGATAAAGTTCACGAAGCTCTCGAACGAATCGTCGTTCAGCCGGGCCTCGATGAACTTCTGCACGTCGACCAGGCAACCCAACTCGTCCACTTCCTTGTTCGCATTGCTTGACATCATTCCACCCAACCCGTCGGCTTCCAGGGCAAACGCTCGTCGTCGTAACCCGTGATCTGCGTGGCTGTGAAAGCCAGACCACCCCAGAGTGCCGCGAGTATTTCCGCCTTCGTGTGATGGCCGTACAAGATCACGTGCTCGGGAAACCCAGGATGCATCTGAATCTGGAGAGCAAGATTCTTCAACCGTTCGTAATCGATACTACTCCAGGTGCCGCCCGACCGATGCAAGAGCGTCATCTTAAGCGACTTTCGAGCATCGACAGTCCTGCGAAACATCATAGCAGCAATCGTTGCATCTTCCTCTGACATGGATCCCCTCGCTTCCTTCACGTGTAAATCTTCACGCCCGACGGGCTCGGTAGATCCGTCCGCAACACCTCGCGCGCCTTCTCCAAGAGAACCGTGCGCGACCACGACGAGAAAGCCAGCCCCTTGAGCCTGGCGGCGGCAAAGCACATCTCCCGCTCCTCGCTGTTGAGCTGAAGATGTGTCGAGGTGCGAGGATCGCTCACGCGCGGCCGTCCTCGCCCGCGAACCCTACCCAGGACGCGCGAGCACACGGAAAGCTGACCGGGCGAGAGCTTGACCCCCCGCTCGGCCAGCTTCGCGACAAGCTGCGCTAGCTCGTAGACACCATCATCTTTCACCCCCGCCATCAAGATCTCTTGCATGACGAGTGTGGCACCCTCGTACACCGCCACCTTCACGCCACCAGAGATCGGCGAAACGCGAACCTTCGGTGTCACCACCGCCGGAGCCTTGGACTTCTGCTTGCGCACCTTGGTTTTCTGCTTTGCCATAACCTTCTCCTGTCGACGACCTATTGCAACCCATCAACTAGAGATCGGCAAGGACGACGAGGCACCGGCTTTGGATCTCTGCCTGCGCACCTTCGTCTTTGCCATAACCTTCTCCCGTAAAATCCTCCGCCCCAGGCACCAACTACGGCTTAACCGCCCAGAGCACCGCCGGTCTGCCAGCACCGTTCGTCACGAGCCGATCGGTGGCCTTGCCCCTGCGCTTCAAGTGCTTCAGGCAAGCATTGATCCTCTTGGCCGAAACCTTGTGACCCAGATGCCCGGAGATCACCTGACGGTTCATGGGCCGCCGATGCCGGCGCATGAATGACCAGACCTTCTCGCCCAACTCAGGGATCGTCATCGACTTCACCGCCGGACTTGCGGCTTTCGGTCCTTCCCTCCTCGGGCGCTTCAAAATCTTCTCCAGGACCGTCTTGACACCTTCGACCTTCATCGGCCTGGCAAGCTTCTTGACCAACTTCACCGGCTTCGGAACCTCCACGAACACCGGCACCAAGCCCAGCAGACGGAAGAACAGGACGATCCTCTCGACGAAAAGATCCACGGGCGACGAAACAACGTTCTTGGACATGACAGACTCCTTTCGACAACAGTTCAAACCATGCTTATCCGGTTAACGACCCAGAGCCGCTTTTGCACGTGTTGCAGATGTCGCGTTCGCCGTGTGTCATAATAACGCGGCAACGGGCACACACCTCTTCATTCGTTTTCACCTTCCGTTTCCGTTTACGCAAGCAGCGCAGAATGGCCACCTTCGCCGCAAAGGTGATCTCCTGCATCTCGACATTGCTTAATGGAGGGGCAGGCGGGGAAAGTCCGACATCAGCCATTACCTCGCCTTGGCGAATTAGGTGATTTGGCAAACAGCTCCACGACACCCGCACCAAGAACTCTTCATGTGCCTCTGGCGCTTTCGGCATTTTTAACTCCCATTGATATTGTGGTGGTTGTCAACCGGATAAGCATGGTTCAAACCATATCTATCCGGTTGACCCATTCTTTCACTTCTGCCAGATAGCCTTGCACCATGGCATCCGGACCTTCCACAGTGATACTGTATTCAGTCGTCAACCAACCACCATCATCAATACTACTAAAGCTAAGCCCTCGTACTTGTGCCGCTTTTTTCAATTGAAAAATGGCTTCCTTCCGAACGAGAGCCCCGGCAGAAAATGAAAATGTGACTTTCATAGCTATTATCCTATCGAGTTGGCGGAGAAAGCAATCTGAGCCTTATTGCAACCCCTCCGGCTTCTTGCCCATCATCACCGGAACAGCAAAGGTAGTGATGGTTGCCTCGGGCTGCCCCGACTCGCGGCACATCTCTTCGTGAGCACCGAGAAAGGCTTCCATCGTTGCCAACGATACGGGACCATCCAACCGGATGTGGTTACCAGGCTTGAACGCCAGGCGCGCATAAACCAGGAAACGCGTTGGTGTTCCCTCTATCACACCTTCCGAAGTATCATCACCAACATCCAGAGCACGGTAGAGATCGTCTGTGACAGGGATCCACACCTCGACAAGACTCTGCGTGTCATAGAAGAGAAATGCAAGGCGAACCGCATCCGACCGTTCTGGGCGAGTCAGGTACAGCACCGAAAAGGCATCCGACTCCATCATGAGACCGCTTCGCCATCCCTCACTACGGGCACCATCGCCTATGCAATGAATCTTCCAAAGCTCCGCGTTCGATTCTGTTTCCATGTTCGACGATCTCAATCTTGAACGACCTGGATTTCTCTGTCCAGAAAATACCCCTATATCTTACGGAAAACCTCAGATCCCGAAAGTGCTCCACCCTCCCGCTCGTCCGGCACAACCCGAAGGTCGAGAAATCGCGATGCACTCCGGAGCAGATCGATGTCGATCCTGTCCGTCTTCTTCGCGGTCGCCAGACGCTTGGCCAGCTTGAGCAGGTTCTTGATGTTCCTGCCCGAAAGCTTCCCCAGCGGATGCGTATGCAGCTCCCGGAGCGTCCCGTCAGCGAACACAATACGAAACTGATTGGCAAGGATCTGCCAGATCTCAATCGCCTCCACCACGGTCGGCAGATTGTACCGGATCCAAGCCGTCGCCCTCGACATGATGGCATCGTCGATGATCGTCGCCCGGTTGCTCGTCAAGAACAAAATCCCTCGGTAGTATTCGAGCACGCGAAGGAACACACCCACGATGGCATTCTGCTGCACGTCGTTGCCACGCTCGTGGACATAGACATCCGCCTCGTCGATAAGCAAAATCGCCCGCCAGCGCGCCGCCCGTTCGAGCACCTGACGAAGATGCTTCTCCAGAACTTGCTCGTTCGTGCCGAGCTGGGAGCACTGCACGACGTAAAGAGGCTTCTCGATCGTCTCGGAGAACACCTCGGCGGTGAGCGTCTTCCCGGTCCCTGGAGGTCCGGTTGCGATGATGATGGTCCCGCCCGTCTTGCCCGCCACGATGTCGTCAAGTTGATCTACCGAACCCGACACCAGGATATGGATCAAGTCCTTCGTGTCGGTCGGCAACACGAGCTTGTCGAACAACGACTTGTCGTAGGCATACGGTTCTAGGTTCCGGACATGAATGTCAACGTACTCATGCTTGTCCAGATCGAAGACCTGCACGTAGGGATGAAGTGGCAGGGAAACGGTGTACTTCTCATCATCATCGTCTTCGTCTTTGGCACTCCAGAACTTGCTGGAGACGATGCCACTATCAGCACGGTTATGCCGAGAGCGCGACCGCCCATCCTCATCATCCTCATCATCCTCGTCCGCCAGATCGTCCATCACGACCTTCGCCGCCATGCCCTCACGCTCCATCGCGATGATACTCGCACCCCAACGATGCGCATAGTTGGAGATAGCCTGACCAACGGCGCGGAACTGATCACCCGTCCGTGGCTGGTACGACTTGTAGAGGGCAACGTCATCCTCGTACCTCGCCACGGCCTCCTGGGTCTCCAGGAAGTAACCCTTCTCCTCAAGCAACTCCACCACGTTGCAACCCTTGTCCAGATCCTTCCGATGCCACACCAGAGCGTCGTGCATGTTCTCCCCTCGCGAAAACCCCTTCAGCGAAACGCTCGTGCTCGCCGGATGCTCACCGCCGCGACTGTGCTCCGCCTCGTGAAATTCGATCTTGGAAACGAAATGGGGGACCACATGGCCATCCGACAGCTCGTGAAAGAGCCACTTGCGCGGACTCGGCGCGATGTACGTCTTGAGCACGGCCGCAAGAGCTTCGAGCGTCTTGATTCCCTTGCCCTTCGGATCTGCCTTCAAGGCAACGTAGGTGTTCGCCTTGCGAAACGCCCCAAGAAAAATCGTTTCACTCTTGCTCTCCTCCTTGAGCCACGCGACCAGGTTGTACAGATCACCGGGCGCCAGCTCTTCGAGCGACAATCGAATCCGACGCTCGTCGCCGCCATAATGCTGCTCCAGCTTGAGGGCGATGAGCTTCGACTTGCAACCGATATCCTTGACGAACCTCTGGAGGTGACTCTTCGCGATGTCGATGTTCACGGCAATTCTCCTCGATCGATTGTTCCTCGTCTACCCACTCAACAACACCTGCTAATCGAAACGCCTCTCACACACCAGGTCGAATTCGTCTAACCCTTCCGTTTCAGACGATATCGGATGCAACTGCACGCATCGCGGATCAACAGCCTCACACTCTGCTCGCGAACCGTACCAGTATCCAACATGTGCATGATTGCCATATCCGCTTCCACCATCATCGTCCGTATAAACAACCGCGCGGCAACCTCCAGCATCGTATTCGACATACTTTTTCAATACCTGCATCATCCCTGTCCTCGCGAACATCGCGCCCCTCTAGCTAGCAAAGAAAGCATGCCTATCCGGTTGACGACCATTCAGCCTATCTGAGCCGGTAATGCCTACTCAGATGCAGTCGGATAACTTCCTCGACGGTCGACGATGGGCAACCTTTGTCGTGGGCGCCGAAAGCCCTGAAGAACTTGCGGGCAATCGCAATAGTTACGCCTGTTTCCTCGGCAGCGTCCTTTGTCGAGGCGCCATTTGCCCAAAAATGCCCGAGCTTGCGAATGATAGGTCCGTGCGTTCTCATCGTTGTTCTCCTCTCGAATCACTTGGGATTGTCAACCGGATAAGCATGAAAGAAAGCTCGCGGATTCTGCTCTTCGCGCCCAACCTTGGCCTCCAGCTCCGCCACTCGCCAGGCATCTACAAGACTCTTCGAGATCGCCCTCTCGAACAACGCCACCGGATCCACGGCAAGCGCCCTGAAGAGCCTCCGCGCGTAACCGCCAAATCAATAACCTTCTCCCGATACACTGCCCGAACTTCATCCGAACACACCAACCAACACGGCGGTATCTCACCCTTGATCCGACTTTCGACCCGCATCAAGTCGTGCGCCGCCGCATCGAGCGCGGTCAAGATCTTCTTCTCCTCGACGGTGAATGTTACGGTCGCCTTCGGCATCGTCATCACGGCTTCCCTCCTTCCGGCTTCGACAACCTGGAATCCATCGAATCACGCAGAGGCATCACCTGATGCTCGGGTTGACCAACCCCAACACACTTCACACCGCCCGGCCCCACGTGCGGCTCCAACCGCCGACTCTTGGAGAAACCCACCACGCGCCCGCACCACGGACACTTGACGGTGTTCACGGCTTCTCTCCTTCAGGCTTCGACAAATCCACGCCCCGCGATCCCACCCGGCGCAGCATACTGGCGGTCGCCGGAAACTCAAACATGACGGTGTCGGCCGCCTGCAAGCAGGTCACCTCCGCCAAGACACGCGCCTTCAACCGCCGCAAGATCTCGTGCTTGAGAGACTGACGAACCTGGTGGTTGAAATCGTCCGCGCCCGCCTTCCTCGCGCCCTCCAGGCACAGCACCGTGTACGACTCGACCAACTCCTCGTCCGCCATCACAGCAAGCGATTTGCTCACCAGATCGCCGCTCGCTGCCGTCACGAAGCTCGCAGCCTTATCCGTGGACACCATCACGATTCCTCCCCACCAAAGAGACTGGGCGACTCCATCGCCACCCCCGCAGCCTCCGCGCCCAGGCGACAGAGAGACTGATGGTAGGCGCTGTCGAGATGCTGCCCCCAGTGGTGCCCCAACTCATGAATCAACAACTCGACCTGCGCTTTCCAGTTGATCTTGGTAACGAGCCACCTGTGACCAAGCAACCCCACGTTGAAGTAGAGCTGCCCGGAATCCTCTCCAAACCGCGAATAGGCCGCCCGGAACTTCCAGCCACGATCGGGCGTGAAAGCCACCCGCACAGCGAGACCCGCGCACCGGCTGGCGAAACACTTGACGAAGCTCTCGAATACCACCATCGCCAGCGTCCACTGCTCGCGAGCGATGAGTTCCAGCGGCTCTCCGCCCGGCGAGAAGGGCTTCGGGCTCGGCGTCACCTGCCCGGCTGGCTTGAGCACGCCCATCTGGCGAATGTTTGCCCACGCATCGGCCGAAAACGTCCCGCCCGGTACCACGGTGTACCCCTGCGCCACGGCCATGTGCGTCCCCTCGCGGTCGCTCGGATCCGAGATCACGGCCCGCTCACCGAAGCGCGCCGTCACGATCGTCTCGACCGTCCTCGGCGCCACCACCTTCGAGCCGAGCACCGCACTCACCCAGGGCTGCTTCGCCAGCTCACTCGACAACGGCAGCTTGCGCATCACAACCTCGTTGAGCACGGCGACCAACAAGGCCAACAGGTACGAGGGCTTCACACCGTCGCGCTCCATGCTGAGCGGCACCTTCTGACCGATATCGATGTGCCAGGGAACGCCGGCCGGAAGATCCACCACAGGGATCCCCATCTCGTAGAGCTTCGCGCTTTCGTCCGCGAATCGATGGTAGAGAGAAACCCCGGTCTCCCGCTTGAACTCCCGAAGATTCCCGCCAGCATCGGCCTCGACGGTCGGCAACTGCATCCGGAAGGACAACACGATCTTCGGCGCCGGAATGGCGACACCATTCAAGTAGGTTCGACACGTGGACGGCGGGATCACATAGGAAATCTCGCGAATCATCACCTCGTACTCTTCGCGCGTCATCCGAACCTGACCAAAAAACTGAGTCCCCGACGATCGGCACTTGCGACGATTGATCTGCCGTCCTTCCGTCGTGAAGGACACCGTGCCCCTGGTCGTCGAGATCTCCGCCCGCTCACACAAGGCAAGCACCAACTTCTCGCCGAGATTGAAGCGGCCCCGCAGCTCGGGCGCGACCTTCTTGGCCGACGGAGCGAAGAGCGTAAATGCGTGAGTCAGATCTGAAAAACCGTCCGGATCCTCGTCGGTCACACGAAGAAAAATCTCGGGCTTGCCCGTCACGGGCTCCGTCATGATCCGCACCGTACCCGCCGCCTTGCAGTCCCAGGCGTTTTGCAGAAGCTCGTGCAGAATGAAAACCTTGCCCTTGCGCTCGACGAGCTGGGCAAGCCCCGCCTTGTCGACCTCGAACCACGACGCTTGCTTTTTTGCCATGACCAGTTCTCCCAGTTCTCTACGTACCGTACCGCCGTTCAAATTACCTGTCCAGAAAAATCCATTTCTACGTCACAACACCTTGACGACCTAGCTCGAACTCTCTGACTGCTGCTTCATCAATCTCCCTGGTCCACGGGCTTCCTCACCAGGACGAACCTGTCGGAAGCGTCATCCCATTCGTACAGCCAGAACTTCGGGTAGTGCGTGATGTCCCCGGCGAACGCCAGCTCAACGTTCGTCCGGGTGAAGATCGCCTTGTCGAGTTCCTCCGGCTTGTTCTTCCCCCAAGCAGGATGCACGTACTCCTCATCCCACTCATCCGGATGAACGATGCTATCGATCGTATGCAGATCCTTCGCGCGCAACCCCAACGAATGCATGATCGACGTGGCCCCGCGAACGATGTCCCGCCATCGACTCTGATACTTCCGCTTCCCCGGCTTCCCCACCATGAGGATCCGGACCACGATAAACGGCATCTCGCTGATCAAGTTCAAGTAATGCCAGGGCTGTGGCTTGTCCATCACATGTCCTCCCTATCGTTTTAGTGATCCAGATACCGGCGGCACATCGCGACAAGCCTTACCCGAACCACCAGTCGCATGAAACGGACAACAGAGTGGATAAACAACCTTCCCTGCCTTCTCCTCCCGCAGTCTCCTCGCCCGCGCGAAGAAAGCCTTCGCCGTCGCCGCATGGTGCGCCGCCGAGATTTCCAGCTCGCAAATCGCGCAGTAGTCCTTGGCGAACTCCCGTTCGCGATTGCAGGCCACCGTCACGGTGACATCACGAACATCCTGGCAACCCTTACAAGCCCGGCGCTCTTTGTACCGGCTGAGCTGCCCGTCCTCTTCCCGCCCGCAACCCGAACACGACTTGTGGAACGCCCCCGTCACGGCATCCGTGATCTTGACCGTCACGCGCGCCTCGGGGACATCACAACGATACGAACAAGAGCGCGCATCCTTGTCGACGATCCACCGCTTGGGTTGATTGATGAGCGCCATCACTACCTCGTCGGATCGAGCCGCTCGCGATCTTCGTCCCGGCTCCCACCCTCGCCCTCGCCCTCGCCCTCCTGACCTTCCTCGTCGAATCCACCTTCGAGAAGGTTCCAAACCGCCCGAGCATCGCGCGCCTGCCGCTCGAACTGCTCCTTCAACCGCACCGCCATGACCCGCTCGCCGCTCTCGGACGGTGACAACGGGGACTCCTCGGACTTCCGATCGTGCTCCGTGATGATGTCGACGAGGCCCTTCACGTCCTCGTCGAAACGGCTCGCCGCCACTCCCAGAGCGTGCGTGATCACGCCCATCTGGCTGCTCGACAGCTCCCGCCTCCGCGTATCCTCGTCGTCGATGATGATGAGTCTTGCCATGTTCGTTCCTCCAGTTCGCACAGTTCACTGACAGCGCCTACAGTCTACACAAATCCGAATAAGCTGGCCAGAAAAAACGCGGAAAATACCTGAACGTGTTATCAGTGTCGATAACCGGCACCCCGAGCCCACACCACCGCACCGAGAGCCCCCCAATACCGCGCCCGAGCACGCTTCTCACCGCAGCCGCACGGCATAAAATCGGAAACCCCTCGACATCGTTCAACAAACCACCACCAAACATTCAAACACCCTCCGACAGTAATCGCCGCTACAATCCACAACCTAGCGACATCGCACAGGAATCCAGCACATTCTACCACGAAACCGCGTCATTCATCTTACGACGCAGCAGCGTTACGCGTGTAAGTAATTGACGGCAATAGTGTTTTAGCAAGAAGGGCGGTTTTCTGCAACGTCCCATCGCCATCAACCCACTGCATTATACTGGCAGGAAAAACCACTAATAATTAATTCCCAAGCAATATCATCAACTTCTACTCCACCTCTCAACCAGTTTCGAGACCATAATCCCGCCGCACCGTCACATTTGTAACAACCCGGTACGTTACGAGTGTACCAAACCTCCCAATCTTTTCCTGACCGATTTAATACATGGTTGCCTACATTTCCGTCACACTTCACCACATGCCCCCACCTTTTGCCAATTTGGCAATTTGTGACGCAACACAAACGCCGTTTGGCACAACCACCCACCTAGCAATTCCCACTACTTATACCATCGTATGACAAAAATTGTCATTGATGTGTGACGGCAAAACTGACAGACCACGCTGACTCACTAAATCAGGACATCTCCACTCCTTTTCCTACACCACCACACATCTCCCACCCCGACTTTGACACTCCCGCGTCGAAACCGGACAGAAATGTCGCGAAAATCGCGTCAATTCGCAAACTGAAAATGACTACATGAACCTACTTCACAAATGTTCAGTGACTACTCCTACATGTCGCACTACCCTCCGGCCTCCCTTGAACCTATCCCACTCAACCCGTTAACCTCCCACTAACTCCCACTCACTACTACACAAGCCTACTCCTACATCCGCTGTCCCATGCTACACTATCCCACTTACACCCTTACCCCCAGCCCTCCCCCCTCCTCCCCGCCACCCGCCCAACCCAGCGCGCCATCCCCCAGCCTCCGGCCCAGGCCACGCCCCACGGTCCCCCCGCCAACCGCCAACCGCAAACCACCAACCGCAAACCACCAACCGCAAAACTCCACCATCCCAACCCCACCAGCCTTCCCCCGGACCATTGCACCCCAAAACCCAAACCATTCCAGCCCAGCTCATTCCAGCAGGCAACCTCCAGCCGGCCACCTTCAACGAGACGCCTGCAACCAGCAGCCCCGCAACTGCACATAACCACTGCGCTTTATCCGCCACAGCCCGGCGCTCCTCCCCCGCCTCGCTCCCCACCGGCCGGGCCTTGGATCCCGGAGCACGACAAGCGGGCTCCGGCCCCCTCGAAACACCGCACCCAAGCCGCCTGGCTGGCCCCTGGACGCCCGCCAGCCGGCTCGGGCTGCCCAGATAGCCTGTCCATGGATAGGGCCTCTGGGCTCGCGGATAGCGCGCGAGCTGTCTGAAATCGTTGATCTGGGGGGTGGCCGGCGTAGAATACCCTCGCAATGGCCGGAAAAACCGCATGGACAGCGTATCGGGATGTAGGCAAATGTGCCGAATCCCGAGATGCGCACCTACGGTTCGGACGGGCTGACGAAACAATGGGGACCGGGAAAAAGTCGAACGGGCAGCAAAGTGCTGATTTCGCTCGGGTTCTCGGCCGGAGGACGGTCCAAGCCTCCGAAACCGTGATTCGCGACTTCGCGATCATAGCGTTTTCCCCATCATTTACACGTCAGTCTTTGTCCCACATCGCGCAAGCGACCGTTACCATTAGCGTTTTCTAAAGAAGGACGGTTCCCGTTCTTCAAGAGGGAAAACGCGGGGGATGACGCAGGTCCGTCTTTTGTCGCTTTTTTCTCTCTTCCTATACCCATGGG